>Ga0210024_1000076_pt1 | contig 82436 bp, 90 predicted proteins | sample CryGeymeta201525_FD_183988 | JGI IMG/M metagenome (GOLD analysis project Ga0210024, IMG submission 183988) | Groundwater microbial communities from Crystal Geyser aquifers in Utah, USA - Crystal Geyser metaG 2015-25 (SPAdes) (version 2) | ecosystem: Environmental > Aquatic > Deep subsurface >...
CAAAGAGGGGTAAAAATCCTGATGATTGTTCATAAAAATGACAAAGAAAACAAACAAATATTAGAAAACTTTAAAAAAAACGGTTTCGAAATTCGTCACTATCCAGATTGGGGATTTCATCTGAATATTTACGACTCAAAAAAAGCGATTATCACAGTAAACAATCCTCAAGATACTAAAGAAAGGGTTTCTATGGAAATTTTTAGTCTGGGTTTATCTAAGGCTTTACGAGATTATTTCTATTCTGTTTGGGAGAAAGCAACACCTGTTTAGTTTTTAGATTTTTCTTTAAGAGCTACCTTCAAAACCTCATCCATGTGTTCGACGTAGACAAAATTCAGAGCCTTAAGAACATAGTTTGGAATGTCTTCGAGATCTTTTTTATTGTCTTTGGGTATGATAACCGTTTTAATACCAGCCCTGTGGGCGGCAATCACTTTTTCCTTGACGCCGCCAATCTCCAACGCCCGGCCGCGCAAAGTGATCTCTCCTGTCATTGCTACCGATCTATACGTTGGAGTCTTTGTCAAAGCAGAAATCATGGCTGTAGCAATCGCCAGACCCGCTGATGGACCGTCCTTTGGTACAGCTCCCTCCGGAACATGAACATGAATGTCAATTTTATGGAAAAAGTCTTCTTTCAAGCCGAATTTTTTGTAGCGGGCGCGGATATAAGACAAAGCTGCCTGACAGGATTCTTTCATCACTTCGCCCAAATGCCCCGTCAAAGTCAAACTACCTTTGCCCGGCATGATTGCTACTTCAATAAACAAAATGTCTCCACCCGCCTGAGTCCAAGCAAGCCCAGTTGAAATACCAACCGTGTCTTTTTCTTCGATCATTTGAGAGGAATATTTGAAAGGGCCGAGGTACTTTGAGATATCAGAAGTACCGACTGTTTTTGACTTGATTTTTTTCTCAACAATTTCCCGGGCAATTTTTCTAAAGATTGTCGCTATCTGCCTCTCAAGTTCTCTTACTCCAGCTTCGCGAGTGTAACGCCTGATTATCGTCTTTAAAGCGGTAGGAATAATTGAAGCTTCTTTGGTGGTTAAACTATGGGCTTCTAATTGTTTCTTTACTAAATGGCTGACGGCAATATTGAATTTTTCGTCCTCGGTGTAACCGGGAAAATGAATCACTTCTAACCGATCAAGCAGTGCATCAGGAACCGTGTCAGTGATATTGGCTGTGGTGATGAAAAAAACATCGCTCAAATTAAAAGAGACTTCGAGATAATGGTCGGAGAACAAATGGTTTTGTTCCGGATCTAAAGCCTCAAGAAGCGCTGCTGACGGATCTCCTCGGTAATCGCGGCCGATCTTGTCAATTTCATCAAGCATAAACACCGGATTCTTTGTTCCCGCCTGCTTGATTCCTTGGATAATTCGTCCTGGCAAGGCACCGACATAAGTTCTTCTATGACCGCGAATCTCTGCCTCATCTCTGATTCCGCCTAAAGACATCTTGACGAATTTACGACCTAAAGCCCTGGCGATTGATTTGCCAAGCGAGGTTTTTCCAACGCCGGGTGGCCCGACAAAACATAAAATTGTCGGCTGTCGGCCTTTCTTCTGTTTTTGCTTCCCTTTTTCTAACACCGCCAAGTACTCAAGAATTCTTTCCTTGATTTTTTTCAAGCCATAATGGTCTTCATTGAGAATTTTCTCGGCGTCTTTTATGTTGATATTATTGGGAGACAGTACTGACCAAGGCAACTCGACTAGCCAATCAAGATAAGTTCTTACATATGAGGACTCCGGATTAAATTGAGACATCTGTTTCAATCTCTTTAGTTCCTTTAAGGCTTTTTCTTCAACTTCTTTCGGCATCTTGGCTTTTTTAATTTTCTCCTGATATTCTGTCAAATCTTTATCTCCATCTTTTTCTCCCAGTTCTTCCTCAATCGTTTTCATCTTTTCTCGGAGGATATTTTCTCTCATCCCCTGCTCAAATTTCTTTTGTGTCTTTGATGTCAAACTGTGTTCGATCTCAAGAATTTTAATTTCCCGGTTGACAAACTCTACTTCTTTTTTTAATCTCGTCTTAAGCATGATCTCTTCGAGAAGCGCCTGTCTTTCTTCAGCTTTTATGTCAAGAACAACGGCTATTTGATTGGAAAAACTCAGAAAGTCGCTGGTATTCAGTATATTCATTAAAAAAACGAAGTCGACGGTTTTTCCAAGGTTAATAGCTCGCTTTATTTGAGAAGAAATGTGTTTAACCATGGCTTCGACTTCGGCATCAACTGTTTTATCATTTTTCATAACCTCTGTCTTTGCTTGGAGCCAGTTTTTGTCATGAACAAAAGAAGTAATCTTGACCTTTTCTAACCCGCGAATCAAGGCGTTAATCTCACCTCGTTCCCCAATAACAGTCTTTTCAATGTTAGCTAAAACACCAACCTGATAAAGATCGTTATCAGAAGGATCGTCAATGGTCGGGTTCTTTTGCATGAGGAGGATTATTTTTTTATCTTTTTTTAAAGCTTCTTGGATGGCGCTGACGCTCTTTGGCCTTCCAAAAACAAGAACGTTCTCAGTGTTTGGAAAAACAATTCCGTCGCGTACTGGTGCGACGGGATAAATAGATTGTTCTGACGCTCCGATTAAAAATGCCATCTTAATTAGCAGTCTAACAAATTAATTGCTAACTGTCAAGACCCTTTTTTATAGGTTAAACCTATAGTATTGTTAGGTTATCCTAACCTTCTAAAGTGACAAAACTGTTCAATTAATACCATCGATAAATTACAGTTTTGTCATCCCGACCGAAGTGGAGGAATCTTTTTTAAGATTCCCCTGCCTGCCGGCAGGCAGGTCGACTCCGCTTCGCTTCGCTCGGAATGACAGGGGGCCGGTTTATATAAAATCTATCATCAGTTTTTCAAAATCAGAAAATCTTTCTTTTTCAACTAATGTCTTTTTTTCTAATTGAGGCAGTTGGTCGGTATAAGAAGGTTTATCTGTTTCGTAGACGATTCCCAAAGGAAATTTTTCTTCATTCATCTCCAAACTTTTTTCAACCGCCGTTTTAAAATTATCTTTTTTATAATTTAGCGGCAATTTATAAACTTTTTGTAAATAATACTGATAGGTATTGATTTTGTTAAAAGTAACGCAGGGTTGGAGGATGTTTATCAAGGAAAAACCTTTGTGTTCAATTCCAGCTTTGATCATGGCGATCGCATGGTTGACGTCACCGGCAAAGCTTTGGGCGACAAAAGTGGCGCCGCTTCCGATTGCCAAAGATAAGGGATTAATAGGTATTTCAATAATGCCTGAAGGAGTCGATTTTGACTTAAATCCTTTTAAAGCTGTTGGTGCCACTTGGCCCGTTGTTAAGCCATAAACCCCATTATCGTGGACAATAACGGTAATATCGTGATTACCCCGACAGGCATGAATTAAGTGATTACCTCCTTCGCCATAACAATCACCATCGCCGACTATGGCAACAACCGGCATTTTGTGATTGGCTAATTTGATTCCAATTGCATTAGGAATGGCTCGGCCATGCAAAGAGTGAATTGCATAAGCATTCAAAAAATCATTCATGTTTCCTGAACAACCAATTCCGAAGACAACCCCGACTTTTGAAGGACTAAGATTCAGCTGAACTAGGGCTTGTTTGATAGCCACCCCAATCCCCCAGTTGCCGCAACCGGGACACCAGGTTGGATTATAGCCAGAGAAATCATTTATAGTCGACATATAAAATTTCTAATTTCTAATTATTCTAATTGATCTAAAAAATGTCCAATAACCAATTTTGGTTCATTGGGATTTGATTAGAATAATTAGATCAATTAGGTTAATTAGGTCAATTTATTAATAATCTCTTCCGCCATAATCGGTCTTCCGTCATACTTTAACAATTTTTCTTTTATTTCTATTCCAGTTTCTTGAAGCAGTAATTTACCAAATTGTCCCCAGGAATTGTTTTCAACCAATATATATCTTTTCTTTTTATTAAAAATGCCTTTAATTTTTTCTTTATCGAGAGGATACATATGATTAAAATGAATGCAAGCTGAAGCCTTATCTTTTTTTAGTAAAATTTTTTGTTCCTCGACAACTACCCCTTTAGTTGATCCCCAACAAACAAAGACAACGTCTGCCTTATCAATGTCTCCATAAATTTTTGGTAATTGAAAATCTGATTTCAAATATGTCTGCCATTTTCTAGCTCTCTTGTCCACTTGAGCGATGCGTGGGGCAGATTCTTCGGTAGTATGTCCGTCTTCTAGATGTTCGTAAGAATTGGCTTGATAAAAACTTCCTGGCGTCTCCGGTATTAATCTCTCAGAAATTCCATCTTCTGTTATTTTATATCTTAAAAAATTTTGCTCGTCCACCGAAGCCTTGGCGAAGGTGGAAGCTTTTATATTTGAGATTTTGCCCCGATTTACTTTATATTCAGCTATAAAATCGTCGACAAACTTTTTACTGACTGTTTTGTGCGATTCTGAAAGTAACATATCAGACATTACGATAACAGGCAGTTGATAAATATCAGCTAAATTATATGCTTTAGCCGTTAATTCAATCATTTCTTCTATATCTCCTGGTGCTAAAACTATTTTTGGAAACTCTCCATGACCTGAATGAACTGCAAAAAGTAAATCTCCTTGTTCAGTCCAAGTCGGCATTCCTGTCGCTGGTCCCGGCCTTTGGGATACAAATATTACCAAGGGTATTTCCGTCACTCCTGCTAATGATACAGTTTCCACCATCAAAGCAAAACCGCCGCCCGATGTCCCAACAGATGATCGAACCCCGGCAAAAGAAGCGCCAATCGCAGTATTAATAACCGATATTTCATCTTCAGCGTGACGAACCACGATATTGGTTTTTTTCTGCCAAGAAGCTAAAGTTGTGAGAACGGACGACGCAGGCGTCATCGGGTAAGCAACATATAACCGGCAGTCGGCAATCATGCTTCCTAAAGAAAATGCATCGTTGCCAGTCATTACTAATTTAACATCTGATTTTCTTTTTGTTAAGTAATTTAGAATTAAAGTTTTGTAATTATTTTTTACTTGATTAAAACCGACGTTGGCAAACTGTTTATTGAAATTAATTATTTCTTCGCCTTTTTTGCTAAACTGTTCTTCAATTATTTTCAATAAAACATCAATATCTCCCCCAAGAACAGCGATCGATGCGCCAAGGGCAATGGTATTTTTCATCACTGGCTGACCTTTTAATTCAGATAATATTTTCTTAAAAGGAATATTAATTGTTTTATAATCACTAATTATTCCAAATTCGTCTTTATCATAAATAACCAAACTTTCGGAAGTTAATCTAAATTTGTGTTTTTCAAAAGTTTCCTTATTCAAACAAACTAATATTTCAATAGTTTTATTTAAATGGGTAGTTTCGTTTTCACTAACATGAACTTCATAAGCATTGTGGCCGCCGCGGATAAGGGACGGATATTCAACGTAGTCAAATATGTGATAACCGGAACGACTGGCGATTTTTGAAAACAACAAACCCGTCGTCATGATGCCAAATCCCGCTTCCCCGCCAATCTTCCAAGTAAAACTCATAAATAAAATAATTAAATAAGAAAATAAATGAAAAAATAATCAAATAATAAAATAATTAAATTTATTAATTCATTTAATCATTTATTTGCTTATTTCTTTATTTAATTATTTTGACATTTCTTATTTTGGAAAAATACGGTTTCCTTTTTCATCTTCGATGATCACCGCCGCAACAGGACAAGCTTTGGCCCCTTCAATAATCGTCTCGATTGTATCTTTGTCCGATGTCTCAAGAATGACCGCTTTGGCCTCATTATCTAGCTCAAATGTATTTGGTGCCACCGCAACACAAGTGGCCGCTCCGATGCATAACGACCGATCAACCCAAACTTTATATTTGTGGATGATAACCGGTCCAGACGGTTTTTTTGAATCTTTTAAATTACTCATATAGCTAATATGTTAAAGGTTTTTCTTAAATTTGGCAACTTATTTTTTTGTCATCCATTTCTTATACCTTTCTTCTATTTGTTCTCTTCCTTTTTTGATTCTATTATGTTTCACCTGAAGATCTGTTAGAATTGGTTTTTTTTGATCTGTTAAATATTGATAAATTGCTTCATCTAAAGCGTCGATTGCCAAAATTGAACAGTGAATTTTTATCGGCGGTAATCCTTCCAAAAATTCTATGATATCGTTTTTGCTTATTTTTAAAGCCTCCTCGATTGTCTTCCCCTTTACCAGATCAGTGATGGCTGAAGAAGTAGCAATCGCTGCTGCACAACCATAGGTCTTGAATTTGACCTGATCAATAATGGGTTCTTTATTACCTATCTTTTTCATCTTTAAATATAAAGACATCACATCACCGCAGACTATGTTGCCGGCTTCCCCGACTCCATCGGCATTTTTTATTTCTCCGTAATTATGGGGAGAGCGAAAATGCTGCAGGGTTCTTTTAGAGTACATATTATTTAGACTGAAAAGGGCGAAAACTTTTTTAATTTATTAACCACTTTTATAAAAATTTTAACGGCTTTTTTTATCTCCTCTTCAGTCGTAAAACGGCCGATGCTTAAACGAATTGAGCCGTGGGCAATCTGTGGTTTTGCTCCCATCGCCATTAAGACATGAGACGGCATCAAAGTCCGGGAAGAACAAGCTGATCCGGTAGAAACTTCGACTCCTTCAAAATCTAATTCCATTAATAACGATTCCCCTTCAATACTTGGAAATGAAATGTTGGCATTGTTAGACAATCTTTGAACTGGGTCACCGTTTAAATGAGTTCCTTTAATATTTTCTAAAATTCCTTTGACCAATATATTTCTTAACTTTTCGATTTTTTTATTTTCTTTTTTCCCTTCTTTTTGTAAGATCTCAACCGCCTTACCCATACCGACAATTGCCGGAACGTTGGAAGTGGATGAACGCAGACCTTTTTCGTGACCGCCGCCATGAATAATCGGCTCAATCATTACTCCTTTTTTTATATACAGAATGGCTGCCCCTTTTGGACCATATATTTTATGAGAAGAAGCCGTCAATAAATCAATGTTCATTTTTTCAACATTGATATCGACTTTCCCCAGACTTTGTGAGGCATCGGTGTGAAAATACACACCCTTTTCCCGGCAGATTTTTCCAATTAATTTAATATCCTGAATCGTCCCTATTTCATTATTGCCATGAATAACTGATACTAAAACAGTTGAGGTTGTAATTAATTTTTTTAATTGATTGATGTCGACAAAACCAAATTTATTGACATTTAATTCATCGACTTTAAAGCCCTGTCGTTTAAGCCAACGGGATGATTCAAGGACACAGTCGTGTTCGATCGAAGAAATTATAATGTGGTTTTTTCCTTTTTCCCGATTGGCAAAAGCAACTCCTTTAAGGGCGAGATTGTTACTTTCAGTCGCCGAAGAAGTAAAATAAATTTCTTCGGTCTTTGCGTTGATAAACGAAGCAATCGTCTTTCTTGAATTTTCCACCGCCTCACTGGCGATCTGGCCCATCTGATGTAAAGACATTGTGTTGGCAAATTTATCAGAAAAATACGGGATCATTGCTTTTAATACCCGTGGATCAATCGGAGTCGTCGCCGCATAATCTAAATATATTTTTTTCATATCGCCCCCTTTGTCATCCCGAGCCCCGTTTAGCGGGGCGAGGGATCTTTTAAATTAATTACTTAATAATCTAATTAACTTAATCTTCTTTAATTGAGTAATAATAATTTTATTTAATTCGTTTTTTAGAATGCTTTTATGAGTACATAAATTTTCATACTGACAATGATAACTGTCATTGGCACAACTGCAAATAGAGATGTCATTATTAAATATTTTTAAATAATCGTATAGAGAAACTATTTTAATATTTGGAGATATCAAATATCCGCCGTTTTTGCCTTCGCGGCTGATCAGTAATTTATTTTTCACTAACTCGGCGGCAATGCGGGCAAGAAATCTTTTGGGAAGTTTTGTTTCATTAATTAAATCAGAAAGCTTGATTAATTTATTTTTCTTGTAAATATGAGAAGTCAACAAAATTCCGTAATCTGATTGTTTTGTAATGGTTAACATATACTTAATTGGTAATAGTTTAACAAATGAGTGTATGAACTGTCAAGAGATATTAAATCTTGGAATTCTGTCTAGTCCATCGATGTTTTTCACAAATAATCCTTTTTCTGCCTTAAAACCGGCGATGACGCCTATCATGGCCGCATTGTCTCCTGTTAAATATTTGTAGGAGGGAAATAAAACTGAACCATTGTGTCTTTTAACCAAATCTCTGAATAATTTACGAAGATAAAGATTGGCAATCACGCCTCCGCCTACAATCAATCGTTTGATCTCTGTTTGCTTGATTGCTCTTTCTGTTTTTTTAATAAGCGTGTCAAAGACAGCTTCTTGAAAAGAACTTGCCAGTTGCCGAATATCAAGATTTCTCGACTCGGTCGCTTTCGCTCCGTCGCTCGGAATGACACAGGGACGGAGAAAATAATAAAACGACGTTTTTAAACCGGAAAAGGAAAAATTTAGATCATTGGATTTTAACATCGGCCGGGGAAAATTATGAAAATCTTTATTACCTGCTTCTTTTGCCAGTCTCTCAATCACCGGTCCACCTGGATATCCGAGGCCTAATAATTTTGCTGTTTTGTCCAACGCTTCACCAGCCGCATCATCCAGCGTCGAACCAATTACTTCATACTCCAAATGGTTTTTAAAAATCACAAACTCTGTATGACCTCCGGAAATTATTAACCCTAAATAAGGAAATTTAAAATCGATTTTAGGATTGCCCCGACTGTTTTGGACAAATGGCGAATAAAGATGTCCTTCAAGATGATTAACACTGATTAACTTTTTGTTGTATTTTTTCGCCAGCTCTTTTGCCTTCTTAATTCCGACTTCAAGAGCGACCGCTAACCCAGGACCCTGGGTAACAGCTATGCAATCAATAGTTTGGAACTTGGAATTTGGAACTTGGAACTTCTTTGTTGCTTCTTTAACAATGAAGTCTATTCTCTCTTCATGAGCCCGCTTGGCGATCGAAGGAACGACTCCTCCCCATTTTTTATGTAACAACACCTGCGAATAAATTACATTAGATAAAATTTTTCTGCCATCAGTAATAGCAACCGAAGTCTCGTCACATGATGTATCAATCGCCAATATATTCATAAATAACAAAATAAACAAATAATCAAATAAGAAAATAAATGTGTAAATAAAAAAATAATTCAAATAATTAAATTCATTTACTCATTCAATCATTTATTTGTTTATTTATTTATTTCATTATTTATTCATTTATCACAATTTTTCTTTCCCTCTCATTAATATAATTCATCTTCACATACACAATTCTTCCCCTACTCTTAAGTAAATCGTAAATTTCTCCAACCTTCTCTCCCCACTCAAAACATAAAATATTACCAGGCTTTAGGAATTTTTCAATTCCTAGATATTTGAACTCTTCTTTTTCTTCAATCTGGTATAAATCAAAATGATAAAAATTACCATACTCATAAAAGATGACAAAAGTCGGAGAAACAATGTTTTTGATACCAAGGCTTTTACCAATTCCTTTGACAAAAACCGTTTTACCGACTCCCAATTCGCCTTCAATGATAAAAACAAGGGGTCTACGTTGTACGGACAATTCATGAATTGTCCCTATTTTATTTAAAATGGATCCCGCAACTTTTTTTGTTTCTTCTGGTGATTTAGAAACAAATGATTGAGATTTTGTAAAATTAACATCGCCTTTTCTTAAAATCCTAATTTCCTGTTCAGTTAAATCGATCACCGTCGATGGTTTATTTCTTGGCAACTTTCCAGCATCAACAATTAAATCAATTAATTTTCTTTTATTTCCCGGAAGCTTTGCCAATAATGTTTTTATTGAATAATGAGGAAACCGATTCGATAGATTAGCCGAGGTCGCTGTCAGAGGTTTACCAAACCGCTTTACCAATATTTCAATGTATTGATACATTGTAAGTCTTATTCCTAAAGTTCCTCTTTCTGATTTAAGTAGGGAACAAACATGTTTGTTCCCTACATCATGTTTTGACTTTAAAATAACTGTAAAAGGGCCGGGAAGGATTTGTTTGAGAGTTGTCAGCTGTTGATTGTTAATTGTTACTAACTGGTCAATCATTTTAAAATTTGAAACAAAAACCGAAATTGCTTTGCCGGGCGGACGATTTTTAAAATCGATCAATTTTTTAACGGCCTGTTCGTTAGTCGCATCAGCTAACAACCCGTAAACTGTATCCGAAGGAAAAACCACTAAACCGCCTTTCTTTAATATTTCTATAGTAATAGAAATTACTTCTGAATAATTTTTTTTTGTCAACTTTATTAACATGTTGTTTTTGTCATTTCGAGCACTTCGACTTCGCTCAGTGTAAACTCCGTCGAGAAATCTTTATATAATTGGGTCTATAATAATAGGATCCTTCGACTCGCTTCGCTCTCTCAGGATGACAGTAAGTCTAAGGATAATTACTGTCATTTTATCAAAATTCTGCTAAAATAAGCTATGGCTAACAATAAAAACCAAAAAATAAAAATTAGAGAATTTAAACTTAACTTTAATTTGAGAAATATTTTCGTTTTTATTTTCATTTTCTTTTTTTTAGTTTACGTCTACCGGTCAATCGGCTCCCAGATAAAACAGGTGCTTCCGGAAAAATCGCTTACCACAATCGTCCAAGAAGCCAAGCAAGGCAAAATTAAAAAAGTTGATGTCATTGATAATAGAATTATTGCTTATTATAAAGACGACAAACTGGCAGTTACTTATAAAGAAACCACTGACAGTTTTACCAAAATTCTTCAAGATAATAAAATAAACCTCAATGCGATTGAAATCAACGTCAAAGATACTCAATCTTCAACAGGTCTATCTAACTTGTTAGGAAATCTCTTGCCGACGATATTAATGGTAGCTTTTTTTATTTTTTTATTTCGCCAAGCCAAAGGAGCTCAAGACTCGGTCTTTTCTTTTGGTCAATCCCGGGCTAAAAGATTTTCCAAATCTTTGACAAAAACCAAATTTACCGATGTTGCCGGTGTCGATGAAGCCAAAAAAGAACTCGAAGAAGTGGTTGACTTTTTGAAAAATCCAGAAAAATATAAAAAATTGGGAGCTCGGACCCCAAAAGGGGTTCTTTTAGTCGGACCATCGGGTTGCGGAAAAACACTTTTGGCCAAGGCCGTTGCCGGTGAAGCCAATGTTCCTTTCTTCTCAATTGCAGGATCTGAATTTATGGAAATGCTTGTTGGAATTGGCGCGGCTCGTGTCCGAGATCTTTTTGACAATGCCAAAAAAAGTGCTCCCGCGATTATTTTTATTGATGAAGTCGATGCCATCGGCCGAGCTCGATCAGCCGGGATGATGCCTTCCCATGATGAACGGGAACAAACTCTAAATCAGATCCTTGTCGAGATGGATGGTTTTACACCAAGCGAACAAGTAGTTGTTATTGCCGCCACCAACCGAGGCGACCTTCTAGATACTGCTTTGCTTAGACCGGGACGCTTTGACAGAAGAATCATTGTTGATTTTCCCGATATTGAAGGAAGAAAGGCAATCGTGAAAATTCACGCCAGAGGCAAGCCATTTGATGCGACTGTCAACTGGGATAAAGTCGCCAAAAGAACTGTTGGATATTCCGGAGCCGATCTTGAAAATATGCTTAATGAAGCGGCTATTAATGCGGCTCGGGCGGTCCGAGAAAAAATTAGCATGGAAGATATTGAAGAAGCAGCTACTAAAGTCAAACTCGGTCCGGAAAAAAAACGTCTTCAGTCTGACTTGGATAAAAAATTAACCGCCTATCATGAAGCCGGCCACGCGATTGTGTCTCATTTTTTACCACACACCGATCCGGTTCATCGGATTTCTATTGTTTCCCGAGGAATGGCTCTTGGATATACTTTAATTCCGCCAGCTAAAGATAAACTTCATGAAACCAAAACTAATTTGCTGGAAAAAATTTCCGTGATGATGGGAGGACGGGCGGCCGAACAGATAATTTTTGATGAGGTGACAACCGGCGCCGCCAACGATTTTGATCAAGCTACTAATATTGCCAAAGCCATGGTAATCGAATACGGCATGAGTGATTTAGGACCCATAAATTATGGTCCGACTATGGACGTTACTGAGTGGGGAAAAAGTTATTTTGAGCAATCTTCTGTTTCTCAAGAAATGATGGCTAAAATAGATAGTGAGGTAAAAAAAATTATTACCAGTTGCTTCGATAGAGCTGTTGACATCATTAAAACTAAGAAGAACCTTTTGGATAAAACTGCCGAGGAATTAATTAAAAAAGAAGGTCTGGATGGAGATGAGTTTGTTAAGATAGTTGGCAAGAAGGAAAAAACATCATAAGATTCAAATCAACGAATGAAATACTAATCAACTAATTAGTAGATTAGGATCGATTCGTAGATTAGAATCATATTTATGCCAACTCTCTTACTAATAGATGGCAACGCTATTATGCACCGCGCCTACCACGCCCTACCTCCTTTTAAATCGGCTGATGGAACGCCGACCAACGTTGTTTACGGTTATCTTTCCATGCTTAACAAAGTTATCACAGATTTTAAACCCGACTATTTAATTTCTTGCTTTGACACTCCGCGCCCGACTTTCAGAAATAAACTTTTTAAAAAGTATCAGATTCAGCGACCAAAAATTGAAGATGAATTTATTGTTCAAATTCCTTTAGTTAAGGAGGCTCTAGATGCGGCTGGAATTGAAAGGCTAGAAAAAGATGGTTTTGAGGCTGATGATTTAATCGGAACTATAACAAGAATCTTTGAAACTAATAAATTTAGAATTATTATTCTCACTGGAGACAAAGATATTTTCCAGTTGATAACTGATAATGTATTTGTCGCTGCGCCTCAACTGGGATTAGCTAATATTAAAATTTTTAACAGTTCAGAAGTAGAAAAAAAACTCGATGTTTCTCCGAATCAAATTATAGAATATAAGGCTTTAGCCGGCGATCCATCCGACAATTATCCCGGTGCTTCTGGTATTGGACCAAAAACAGCTTCAAAACTAATACATCAGCTTGGAACTGTTGATAATATTTACAAAAATCTCGATAAAATCAATTCTGAGAAAATCAAAACCATCCTTGAAAAAGAAAAAGAAAATGTCTATCTCTCAAAAAAACTGGCGATGATACTGACCGACGTTGATATCAATCTTGATATCGAAAAGTTAAAGTTCAAAGGTTTTGACAAAAAACTGAAAGACTTCTTGGAAAAATATCAAATGGATTCGCTTATCCGTAGAATCTTTAACCAAAGACTGAATACGAAAAAAGAAGAAAAGAAGAAAAGCAGTGATCAAATAGGTTTGTTTTAATAATTTTGTTATAATAAGAATAGCTCTTTTAAAGTAGTATTATCAAACATTAGCGTATGTGCCCCGCTCAGCGGGGTAACGAGGAGAGGGCTTATCGATTAACAGCGGATACCCTCAAGATCTAAGTTAGATCTTTGGTGTTTTCCTTGAAAACCTTGAAGCAATTCAAGAAACAAAAGGAAACAATTAACTTACTACTTCGACCGACGAGGCTTTAGCGAAGTCGGCCTTCTAAAGGGCTTCATTATAAGTTTATTATCGTCATTTCGACCCGGTCGTTTCACTCCCTGGGATGACAAAGGAAGAAATATGTGTGGAATTTTTGCTGTTGTTAACGATAAAACCAATAATGCCGCTCAAACGGTTTTGACCGGATTAAAAAAGTTAGAGTACCGTGGTTATGACTCTTGGGGAATTGCCATCAAACCAGGCCGTTCCACCGAAGCGGTGGACAGACTACAGGTTGAAAAACATATTGGTAAAATCGGCGAGGCAAAAACCAACCTGCCAAAAGGAAAGATTGCCATCGGTCATACCCGCTGGGCGACTCACGGCGGCGTCACTGATGAAAACGCTCATCCACATCTTGATTGTCATCAACAAATTGCTGTAATCCATAATGGCATTGTCGAAAACTATCTGGAATTTAAAGAAGAATTAATAAAAAAAACCCATAAATTTTCTTCTGAAACAGACACCGAAGTAATCGCCCACCTGATTGAGGAAAAAATGCGTCCCAGTGTCATTCCGAGCGAGGAACGAAGTGACGAGTCGAGGAATCTTGAAAAAGCAGTTTTTGAAACTTTTAATTCTCTCGTTGGTAGTAACGCCATCGGAGTCATTGATTTTGAATCAGAAACGATTATTGCCTGTCGAAACGGATCACCACTCGTTGTTGGTGTAGACGAAAAAAATCATCAATTTTTTTTAGGGAGCGATGTACCGGCTTTTTTGAAACATACCAATCGTGTCCATTTCTTGGACGACGGAGAAGCCGTGGTTATCACTAAACAAGGCGTCAAACTTTTTAATGTCAAATCAGGACAAGAAAAGAAATTAATTCTTCAACAACTCGATTGGCAGCTTGAAGATGCCGAAAAGGGCGGTTTTCCTCATTTCTTACTCAAAGAAATTATGGAACAGAAAGAAACTATTGCCAAAATTGCCTCGATTAATGAAAAAGAAATTCTAGAGATTGCTAATCTAATTAGACAGGGATTCAGAACGGTTTTGATTGGCTGCGGCACTGCTTCTTATTGTGCTTTAGCTGGAAAATATTTTTTTGCGAATACCGGATTTGAATCACAGACGTACGGAGCTTACGAGTTCTTACCTTTTTCACAATTCGCCAATAATAAGACTCTAATTATTGCTATTTCTCAATCCGGAGAAACTGCCGATACTTTGATTGCGGTTCGAGCTGCTAAAAAGCAGGGTGCTAAAATCGTTGCTGTTGTTAATTCACGCGGATCAACTTTGGAAAGATTAGCCGACATTGTTTTGTCTGTTGGCGCTGGTCCGGAAATTGCTGTTGTTTCCACCAAAGCATTTACTGCCCAATTAGTTACCCTTTACTTACTGGCTGAAGCTACTTCTAATAAATATGAACCAGGAAAGAAAAAAATAAAAGAATTGAGTAAAGCTTTGCACAATTGGCTGAATAAACAATTGACTAATCGATTAATCGACTTAGCAAAAGAACTAATAGATCAAGAACATATTTATCTTATTGGTAAACATTTAAACTATCCGGCAACATTAGAATTTGCTTTAAAACTCAAAGAATCTTCCTATATCCATGCCGAACCTTTTGCTGCTGGAGAACTTAAACATGGAGTTATTACCCTCATCCAAAAGGGTACGCCTTGTTTTGTCTTGGCATCCAATGACGAAGTTAAAGGAGAAATCCTATCTTCTGCCGCCGAACTTAAAGCCCGAGGCGGAAGAATCATTGGTATCGCTCCTTTTAATTCTTATGAATTTAACGAGGTAATTCAAACGCCTGACTTGGGTGAATTGACAATTTTTGCCAACATAATTGTTGGTCAACTGTTGGGTTATTATCTTGGCGTCGGCCGTGGCGCCGACCCCGACAAACCCCGTAACCTGGCAAAAAGCGTAACGGTGAAGTAGTAAAATGATATGTAATGAAAAAAATAATTAGCGTTCTGACAGCGTTGTTTATCTTATCTCAAATAGTCATCAATCGTAAATCGTTTAATCTTAAATCTCTTTCTCTATTTCCGACACCGACGATGTGTAGGGAACAGGCATGCCTGTTCCCTACCGTTAAAGTTGCTCGGGTCGTTGATGGGGACACAATTGAAACTGAAAATGGACAAAAAATCCGCTACATTGGTATTAACTCTCCAGAACTCCATGATCCGAGACGACCGGTCGAATGTTTTGCTCAAGAAGCTTATGAAGAAAATAAGAAACTCGTCGAAGGAAAAACCATTCGTCTGGAGAAAGATATCTCTGAAACCGATAAATATAAAAGGTTACTGCACTATGTTTATATAAATGATATCTTTATTAACGATTATCTTGTCCGTCAGGGATTTGCTCAAGTCTCAACTTTTCCTCCCGACGTCAAATATGTCCAACAATTCTTAGAGGCAGAAAAAGAAGCAAGAGAAAATAATAGAGGACTGTGGAAAGATTGCCCGCTAAAACCTCCGAGGTAGTAAGAGATAGATTTTTATAATCTTTACTTTAGTTTGTATCCTATCTTTTGTTAACTATATAATCTATAAAAGCTTTGGGTTCCTCGGAGGTTGAGTGGTGGTAAATAAGACATAAGACACCCTAAGGGTGTCCAAGGTTTCTCTTGCCTAGTCACCCTAAGGGTGACTAACCATGCTTAAATTAACCTCCGCGGTTCCCAAATAAATAGTTCTTTATAGTCGTAAATAGATGGAATACATTATCTGTTGAAGGATAAATTAAACTTATTCTCTTACAACTGCGGCGGTTTTTCTTATGTATTCATTAACGCAAAGATCGGTGCAAAGATAAGCATAAAGATTGAGTCAAAAATCCATTCGCTTTCCAGTCCGTCAATCAGAGCTTCTGCCATGTTAGTGATAATTACTAACCTACTACATTATATTAATATAATGTAGTAAAATCAACTTTCCTTAGTCACTAGCCAAGCCCCAAAGAGAGTAATAATTGTTCCGACGATTAATATCAGGCTAAATCCCTCTCCTAAGATAATATTTGACCAGATCATTGTGGTTCCCGGAGCTAAATATAGAATCAGGGAAGCTATAAGCGGGGAGCCGTATAAGATAGCATACTGTTGTAAAAAATAGACCGTCACCGTTCCTATCAAAACTACATAAAAAAGGGCCCAGACAAGAGTCAAAGAAAGATTACTCCCCCAATACTTTATTAATGACACTTCCCTAAATGAAAACAGTAAACTTACGAGCATCGTCGTAAATATAAAAGCGACCGTCAACCATAAGGGCGAATATTTCTTTAAAAAATTTTTTGACAAAACATTGTAATAAGAAAAACTAATAACCCCAACAAAAATTAATAAATTACCTATAACTGCTTGTTTTGTTAGTCCGTGGTTAAACAAAGGCAAAGAAATCACTAAATTGGCACCAATAAAACCAATAATAATCCCCAAGACTTTTTTAAAAGTCAGTTTTTCTTTAAGAAGATAAAAAGAGATTATGACGACGACAACCGGTGAGAAAGATTGAATAACTTGTCCTGTTGCTGCCGTAGTCATTTTTATCCCAAAGGCAAAAAGGATAATATTAAATGTAGAAAAAAGAGAAAACCAGATTAAACGAAGATTGTCTTTTTCTAATTTTGGTTTCGTCGATAAAAAAATCGGAAGGATTATCAAAAAAGAGAAAAAAAAACGAATAAAAGTATAGCTGAAAGGCGGAATTGAACTAACAGCTAGTTTAACATAAGGAGAATTAGCCCCTCCTAGTACTGCTACAATCAAAACCGCTATTAAAGCTTTTGCCTTATCGCTCATATTTAATTCGGATAATGACAGCGTTTATATTTCTTTCCGCTTCCACACCAACACGGATCGTTTCTACCTATTTTTTTGTGAGAAGACACGACTGGTTGAGCTAGTTTTTCCTTGCCCTCCGAAGCTTTAGCATAGGAGGGTTTTTGAGTAAAAGGATCAACGGCTGAAGCAGATTTGTAGACAGCCGGCAATTCTTGTTTCTTTTGCTCGACCACCGGCCCTTGGACTTCAACTTTCAACAACCTTCTTGATACTTCAAAATTAATATCGCCGATTAATTTCTCAAACATCGAGTAAGCTTCATTTTTGTAGGCAACCAAGGGATCTATTTGAGCATAGCCGCGAAGATTAATGCCTTCTCTCAAATCTTCAATTGCAGTAAGATGATCCATCCAGTATTTATCAATCGTCGACAAAAATATCGCTTTGATTACTTCTATCCAGAGTTTTTTTCCTAATTTCTTTTCTCTAATCTTAAACTCTTGTTTAACATTATCAATGAGAAAATCAATAAGCTTTTCTGTTTGTTTTTCTTTTAAGTAAGGAGTGATTTCTTTGTCACTGACAGTCAAAATGAGATTTAATTCTTGAACTAATTTTTTTGTATCTTCAGCTGACAAACCGGCCTCAGGTAGTAAATAAGCATTAATTAAATTATTTATTTCTTCTGTAAAGACCTTGTAAATAGTTTCATAAAAATCCTCGTTCTCACTGCCAAATAAAATTTTCTTCCGTAAAGAATAGACAATCTCTCTTTGTTTATTCAATACGTCGTCGTAATCAACCAGGTGTTTTCTGATATCGAAGTTAAAACCTTCGACTTTGACCTGAGCTTGTTCAATCGCTTTTGAAACCATTGAGTGGGAAAGCGGTTGATCTTTAGGAAAATTAAGAAAGTTCATGATTTTTGATATTTGTTCTCCGCCAAAGATCCTCATCAAGTCGTCTTCCAGAGAAACAAAAAAAGTCGATTGCCCCGGATCTCCCTGACGGCCAGATCTTCCTCGAAGCTGATTATCAATCCTTCTTGACTCGTGTCTTTCAGTTCCAAGAACGTATAAACCACCCAACCTAACCACTTCATCGTGTTTTTTCTGCCATTCTTTTGTTTCTTCTCTATTTTCTCCTCCAAGAATAATATCAACTCCCCGACCCGCCATATTAGTAGCAACGGTGATCGCGCCTTTTTCTCCGGCTTTGGCAATTATTGCCGCTTCTCTTAGATGATTCTTGGCATTCAAAAGTTCATGAGGAACGCCTTTTTTCTTTAAAAGCGAAGACAAGAGTTCGTTCTTTTCAATCGAAGTTGTTCCAACCAGGACCGGCCGACCGACTTTATAATTATTAGCAATTTCTTCAACAACGGCATTATATTTAGCTCTTTCTGTTTTATAGATCATATCAGGCTCGTTTTTTCTTATCATTGGCAGATGAGTCGGTATGGAAACAACATCAGCTTTATAGATTTTGTGAAACTCTTCTGCTTCAGTCGAAGCTGTTCCGGTCATACCGGCTAACTTTCTATACATGCGAAAATAATTTTGCAAAGAAACCGTCGCCAAAGTTTTTGATTCACGCTGAATGGAAACTTTTTCTTTGGCTTCAATCGCTTGATGAAGACCCTCTGAAAACCGACGACCATATAAAAGTCTTCCGGTAAATTCATCAACAATAATCACCTCATTGTCTTTGACAATATAATCTTTGTCTAACTTAAAAAGTGTGTTAGCCTTTAAAGCTGCTTCAATATGGAAAAGGGTGTCGAAATCTTTTTCATAGATATTTGAAACACCAATCAAACTCTCAATTTTTTTGATGCCGGTTTCTGTTAAATTAGCAGTTCGTAATTTTTCATCGATTATATAATCGCTTTTAGAGTTTATCTGATTGACGATTTGGGCATAACGGTAATATTTAGAAGTGTCTTCTTCGTAAGGAGCAGAGATGATATGTGGCGTTCTGGCTTCGTCTATAAGAACTGAGTCGGCCTCGTCTATGATGGCAAAATTAAAATCCCGCTGGACTAAATCGTTCGGATTTTGCGCCATATTATCACGGAGGTAGTCAAAACCAAATTCGCTGTTGATTCCATAGTTGATGTCGGCTTCATAGGCTTCTTTTCGCGCAATCGGCCGAAGGTGTTTCAAACGCCAATCTCCCACATCCCTGTCTTCGTATTTAGGATCAAAAATAAAAGACTTATCAGAAATCATAGAAGCGGTCTTTAACCCTAAGAAATTAAAAACCATTCCCATCCAGCCGGCATCGCGCCGAGCCAGATAATCGTTGACTGTCACCAAGTGGGTTCCATATCCAGTTAAAGTATTTAGATATAAGGCCGGAACCGCCGATAAAGTTTTACCCTCGCCGGTTTTCTGTTCGGCAATCTTGCCTTCGTGAAGGGCAATACCTGCCATCAGCTGGACATCAAAATGGCGTTGGCCGAGGACTCTTCGAGCGGCCTCCCGCGCGAGAGCGAACACCCATGGAAGAATTTCATTTAGTTTATTACTGTCACCGTCGACAATTTCTTTTAATTTATTGGTTTCCTTAGAAAAATCATTATCTTTTAAAACTCTTGCTTTATCTTCAAGTTTATTGATTTCTTCTACTTCTTTACTTAAACGACTAATTTCTCTTTGGTTATAGTCGAAGAATTTAGTTAAAAAGTTGAACATAGGGCCTTTCGTCATTTCGAACGAAGTGAGAAATCTAGCGAAGCGTAAACTTCGTTTACTAGATCCCTCGCTTCGCTCGGGATGGCACGGGGTGTCACTTCATAAAGTATTCTTGAGGTACAATCAAAATCTTTTCCGTTGAGTATTCATTATTTTTTTCATCACCATTAACTTTAACGACAAAATGAATACTGTCGCCCTCTTTTATTTTAGAAAAACCAATCCGTTCCGTTTCGAGAGTTTTAATATTTACTATCTGCTGTTTTGTAGAAGTTTCTATACTCAAAGTGTATACGGTCTTATCAGCGGCCATGACTTTGATAGTGTAATCATCTGCTTTAACTTCGCTTATTTTTCCGTCTCCGGCTAAAAATTGCTTATCGGTAAAAACTGAATTAGCGGTTATTGTTTTATCATTGATGACTCCTGTGGCAATGACGTAATCATCTTTCTTTATATCTTCACTGCTTATTTCTTTTTGCTGGGCTCCTGTAATCTGATAATATTTGGTTAAACCGCTGTCTTGGAACTTAATATTAAAATCGTTTTGTTCGCTATTCTTAATTTTTACAGTTGACTCTGATCTATCGGTAACCCGACCGGCAATAGCTTTATTGTTTTTTTTCCTGATTTCTGCCACCTTGTTGGCGACTTTTTCCTTTAAATCCTGAATGGCATTTTCTTCTGTTGTTGTTATTTTTGGTGTGATAGTTGGCGTCAATGTTATTGTTTGCCCAACTACTGTTGCTGAAGCAAATAACCCTATTAACAATGTAACTATGGAACAATGTATTAATTTAATTCTCATAGTTCTTCCCTTAAATAATAAATCTTCAAGTCTTTTTCTTGAGTTCTTGATTGTTTGTCACTGGGATAAACGACTAGTTTAATGACGTTTTCTCCTAAAGCCAGAGGAAAATCAATAGAGAAATCCTCTTTTTCATTTTTAAAGACAAGGTCTTTGATAGGTGATTGGAGTACGATTAGTGAATCTTTAGAAACTTTTCCTTTTATCGTCACGGAGTTTTTGTCAAAGATTGAACCGTCATTTGGTTCAGTTACTTCTAGCGTCGTAACGCTAATATTGGTTTTAACCGCAGACTGTGTATTCGCGCCTGTTGGAGCAATTACTTTGTTTTTATTAAGTTGTATTTCTTTGTTTTTTACTATCAGAAAAAACGCCAAAATCCCACCAAAAGCAATTCCCAAAAATACGGCTATAATTGTTTCTTTTTTCATAAGTGGTTGTCATTGCGAGTCCCGATTTAGTCGGGACGAAGCAATCTCTCAATTTTGAGATTACTTCGTCACTTCGTTCCTCGTAATGACATTAAGACATTTGGTAATTTGTTAATTATATCATCTACATTATACCAATATCCTGAACTCTTAAAAAGTTCATCGGCAGTTAATTTTAACAAAACTGATGCAAATACAGCTGAATCAAAAACATTACTCTTTGTGTAAAAAGATGTTGCCAAACCAGCTAAGACGTCACCTGTCCCTCCTTTAGTCAATCCGGCGTTACCACCTTCAACAATATAAGTGCTTTTTCCGTCAGAAATAATATCTACAATAGCCTTCAAAAGAATAACTGTTTTATATTCCTTCGCCATTTTCTTTACTGTTATTTGTTTTTCATCAATAGTACTTCGATGTATCGATACATCGAAGAGTCGCTCAAATTCCTTTTGGTGCGGTGTAATGATGGCTGGAGTTTTTAGTTTTAATAACCAGTCTTTTTCCATCATTTGTAGCGCGCCGGCGTCAAAAACAAATCTTTTGTCGGGAAATTCTTCCATCAGCTTTTTCGTTAATTCATAGGTATATTTACCTTCTTCACCGTCACGCATCATCCCAGGACCCATCAATACGGCATCATCTTCCTTAACATAATGCTCTAGTTCTTTTTGTGGAACAATGATCCCGTTTCTAAATTTTTTTTTCAGATTTAAGAAAATTTCTTCGTTTTCTTTTGTTGATGAATAATGAACCATGTCGATAAAATGAGAACAAACTTCAGCTGCCCAAAGAGAGGCGGCATGAAAAAGAGAAGAGCCACCGATAATTAATACTTTTCCGTTTTGGCCCTTGTGACTATTAGGTTGTGGTAACGTAAACTTCTTAAACAAACTTTTAATTGAATTAATGTCAGAAATTTTTATAACCATAAGTGCTATAATTTTACAATATGCTAACCCATATTCAATTAAGAGATAAGTTTACTATGTTTTGGAGAGCCCGAGATCACAAAGAAATTCCTCCAATTCCCCTTGTTCCTCAAAACGACCCGACCACTCTTTTTACCGGATCAGGCATGCAGCAACTTGTTCCTTATCTTCTTGGCGAACCGCATCCCTTGGGAAAAAGAATTTATAATATCCAACCGTGCTTTCGCTCTCAAGATATTGAGGAAGTCGGTGACAATCGGCACACGACTTTCTTTGAGATGATGGGCAACTGGTCCTTGGGAGATTATTTTAAAGAAGAACAGTTGGAGTGGTTTTGGAATTTCTTGACTAAAGAAATTAATTTACCCAAGGAAAAACTTTACGTAACAGTTTTTGCCGGAGATAAAAAAAATCATCTCCCGCCCGATACAGAGTCAATTGAAATATATAAGAAACTATGCGTTTCTGAAAATAAGATTTTTAAATACGGCCCAAAGAATAACTGGTGGTCAAGGGCTGGAGTCCCTGACAATATGCCGGCCGGTGAGCCAGGAGGACCAGATTCTGAAGTCTTTTTCGAATGCACTCAAGTCGTTCATGATAAAAAATTTGGAGATAAATGCCACCCTAACTGTAATTGTGGCCACTTCTTGGAAATCGGCAACTCTGTTTTCATGCAGTATAAAAAAACTGACAAAGGCTTCGAAGAATTACCAAAAAAAAACGTCGACTTCGGCGGCGGACTTGAAAGAATTTTAGCTGCTTCAAACAATGATCCGGATGTTTTTACAACTGACATTTACACGCCCATAATCAAGGCAGTTGAAAAAGTTTCGCAAAGACAATATCAAGAAGAGTCTGACAAAGAAAAAATGAGAGTCATCGCTGACCATCTTAAGGCAGCGGCCCTCCTGATAAAAGCCAGTGTTTTTCCAGCCAACAAAGAACGTGGTTATTTCTTGAGGCGACTTCTGCGCAGAATCTCTGTAAAAATGTTAAAACTTAAAGGAACGACTGTTAATGCTACTGACCTCGCACCGGCTGTAAATGCAATAACAGAAATTTATAAAGACATTTATTTTAATAAATCCGATACTGAAAAAATTAATCCGATCGTCGAAGAAGAAATAAATCGTTTCAACAAAACTTTGAATAATGGTTTGAAAATTCTGGAAAAAATAGAAAAACCAACCGGTAAACAGGTCTTTGATCTTTATCAAAGTTACGGTTTTCCAAAAGAACTAACTGAAGAGTTATTAAAGGAAAAGGGGCTATCATTTGATAAAAAAGAATTTGACACTGAGTTTGAAAAACACAAGAATCTATCCCGAACCTCCTCTGCCAGTATGTTCAAGGGGGGATTAGCAGACCATTCTACTCAAACAATCAAATATCATACCTCTACCCACCTGATTCACCAGGCTCTTTTTGATGTCTTGGGCAACTCGGTCAAACAAGAAGGATCAAACATTACTGGCGAGAGATTGCGCTTTGATTTTTACTCACCGATTAAACCGACTTATGAACAGATCAAGAAAGCCGAATTAATTATTAACAAAAAAATTAAAGAATCTTTTCCAGTTTCTTTTAAAATTATTCCTCGGGACGAAGCTTATAAAATAGGAGCGCGCTCTTTTTTCCGGGAAAAATATCCGGAGATGGTCAAGGTTTATTTTGTCGGTGATTATTCTAAAGAATTCTGCGGTGGCCCACATGTAAAAAATACTTCTGAAATCGGCCAGATAAAAATATTCAAATTCGAAAAAATCGGAAGCAACTTATATCGAATTTACGCTAAATGAATGTCATTCTTCGTTGAGCTCAGAATGACAATGGCACTATTTGTCATGATTGAGATAGTTTAAACCATAACAGCCATTTTGTCATGGTGAGCTTGACGAACCATGACAAGAAAACATATGTCTTACCTCGTTTATATTCTAAAATGTTCTGATAATTCTTATTACGTTGGAATTACTAATAACGTTGAAAAAAGAGTTTGGGAACATAATCAAGGAATAGTTAGAGGATATACTTTTAAGAGAAAACCGGTAAGACTTGTTTACTTTCAAGAATTCAAAGATGTAAACGAAGCCATTGCTTTTGAAAAACAACTTAAAGGTTGGAGAAGAGTAAAAAAGGAAGCTTTGATTAATAAAAATATTGATAAGTTAAAAAAGCTAACAAAAGGATATAACAGTCACCCTTCGTCAAGCTCAGGGTGACATTTGCTTGCCTAAAAAAAGCGACCAATAGAAGTTTTTGACACAATTTATATTTTTATTCTATAATGAAAGGATTGTGAAAAAAGCGATAATTAATTTTGTTGATTTTGAGAAGCTTGATTTGAGAGTCGGCGAGGTAAAAGAAGCCAGTATGATTGAAGGGTCGAAAAACATCATCAAGATGATGGTCGACTTGGGAGAAGACTACGGAACGGTGGAAATATTATCAGGGCTTGCTAAATATTATACACCTGAAGATCTTATTGGAAACAAATACATCTTTTTGGCCAATCTTGAATCTAAGAAAATTATGGGTAAAGATTCCAATGGTATGATTATGGTTGCCGATGATCCGGAAAAATTTGCTCTTTTTCCCCTTGACAAAAATTTAAAAAACGGTACTGTTATAAGGTGACCGCAATAACAACTGGCGGTCATCCTGAGCTAACGAAGTGAGTCGAAGGATCTCGATTAAAACTTAGTAATCTTTATTAATAATTAATAAATTAAATATGGCAAAACCAAAAAAAGAAGAAAAAATCCCGATGGTTCGATCTAATAATAAAATTATCTACTTCATGATGGGTATTATTACCCTTTTTCTCGTTTTTCTAACAGTTAAAGTAATAAATCTCGAGAAAAAAATAGCTTCAGGAGTAAAAGGAACAGCAGGATCAGCTCCTCAACAAGAATCACTCATTTCAGTTAAGAATCTTAAAAAATATGCCAAAGAAATGAAACTTAATACTGGTAAATTCAATAATTGTCTTGATTCTGGCGAAAAAAAAACATTAGTTGATAAAGATACTGCTTATGGATCAAGTCTTGGTGTTCAGGGTACGCCGGGATTTTTTATTAATGGAAAGTTCTTAGCCGGAGCTTTTCCTTTTACTATGTTTAAAGAAATAATCGATAAAGAAATTGCAGGAACCGGATCAGATGTCTGTACTGATTATTCAACAGATTTACAAAAATACTGCTCTGATCCTCAGCAAAAAGCTTTTGATCCAGTTGCTAAAAAAATTGAAGTTGGCAATTCCCAATCAATCGGAGCTGTCAATGCGAAAGTCACCATTGTTGAATTCTCTGATTTTCAATGCCCATATTGTATCAGGGCCTTTCCAACTGTTGAACAGATATTAAAAGAATATAAGAACGATGTAAAGTTTTACTTTAAACAGTTTCCTTTAACACAAATTCATCCTTTTGCCCAAAAAGCTGCTGAAGCCTCGCTTTGCGCCGCTGATCAGGGCAAATTCTGGGAATTCCACGACAAACTGTTTACTCTTGATCAAGCTGCTCAATAAAAAAGTGTGCTCCTAAGGGGATTCGAACCCCTAATCTCTACCTTGAGAAGGTAGCGTCCTAGACCGTTAGACGATAGGAGCAAGAGAGTCTTTCAACATTAATTTTAAAGTTCTTTTACCTTTAGTTGTCTTAAAATATTTTTCTCTTCTTCTAGCATCATTTTCACTTTTAAATGCTTCATAGAATATTAATTCTATTTTACCCATTCGTTTCGTTGTATGAACGGGGACGATGGGACCTGCTTAGTTGACAAAGCACTTTATTTATAGTATTATTTTATCATTAAAACCCCGATTTTAGAGGGGCTTTTTATTTATAAACATATCGTCATTCCGACCAAGCGACCGAAGGAAGCACGTGGAGGAATTTTTTTAAGATCCCTCAACTCCCTCGCCTTCGGCTCGGTCGCTCGGGATGACAAAAAACCAATATGAAAAACACACAATTAACCAAAGAAGGTTTTGAAAATCTGAAAAAAGAATTAGACGATCTTTTGACGATAAAAAGACCACGTGCGATAGAAAGACTACACAAAGCCAGATCTATGGGTGATCTATCAGAAAACAGCGAATATAACGCTGCCAAAGAAGGTCTTGCCTTTGTTGAGAGAAGAGTTCAGGAAATCGAAGAAATCATAAAAATGGCTCAAGTTGTTGAGAACCACAACCACCAGAATCAGGTTGAGATCGGCAGTTCGGTCACGGTTGAAGTCGATGGCAAAAAAGAAATGTTCCAGGTCGTCGGCGAATTTGAGGCTGACCCTTTTAAGAAAAAACTGTCTCATACTTCTCCTATAGGCCAAGCTTTAACCGGAAAAAAAGTCGGCGACTGGGTCGAAGTCGAAGTCCCTGCCGGAAAGATAAAATATAAAATAGTGGAAATTAAGTGACAATTTATAATATACTTTCTTAATAATTGTCATCCTGAGCGAACGAAGTGAGTCGAAGGATCCTATTACAAGACCCAATTATTCAGATTCCTCGTCGCTTCGCTTCTCGGAATGACAGGGAGGGAAAATATGATCTGGGCAGACCGCGAAGCAAAAAGACTTAAAGAACGTCATTTTTCTCTTGAGTGGGTCGATGATATGAAGACGCCTTCGGGCCGTATTCATGTCGGATCTTTAAGAGGGGTAATTGTCCATGATTTGATTTACAAGGCGCTAAAACAAATTGGAGTCAATACTAAATTCTCCTATGTTTTTAACGATATGGATCCGATGGACGGACTACCAACTTATTTAGATAAAAATAAATGGGAAAAATATATGGGTTTTCCTTTATATAAAATTCCTTCTCCTGAGAAAGGATTTAAATCTTTTGCTGATTACTACGCTCAAGAATTTATCGAAGTTTTTAATTCTTTGAATTGTCATCCGCAGATTATCTGGTCGTCTAATCTTTATAAAAGCGGAAAAATGAATTCCTTGATAAAACTATTTCTTGACCAAGCAGAAAAAGTAAGAGAGATATATAAAAAAGTGGCAAAAACAGAAAAAGCAAAAAATTGGTTTCCTTATAATCCAATCTGTGAAAAATGCAGTAAGATCGGAACCACAAATGTTTATAAATGGGACGGAGAATACGTCTATTACCGTTGTGAATACCACATGGTTGAGTGGGCAAACGGCTGTGGATACGAAGGTAAAGTTAAACCTATAAATGAAAATGGAAAGCTTCCTTGGAAATTAGACTGGCCGGCCCACTGGAAAGTGATTGGCGTGACAGTTGAATCGTCAGGCAAAGACCATATGTCCAAAGGCGGCTCCTATGATATGGCTGTTCATTTCTGCAAAGAAATTCTTAAAATTGAACCACCTGATGCCATGGGCGGATATGAATGGTTTACTATCGGTGGCAAAAAAATGTCATCCTCAAAAGGAATCGGTTCGTCAGCCAAAGAAGTTTCCCAAATTCTTCCTCCGGATATTTTTAGGTTCATGCAGGTCAGAACTCCAATAAAAACCCATCTGGATTTTAATCCTTACGGAGAGACTATTCCCAACCTTTTCGACGACTATGATCGATTAATGAACTCTTATTTTTTAAAAATTGAAAACAAACTGCCTAAAGAAAAAGCCGGAGAAGTCCAAGCTAACTTTGCCCGAATCATTGAGCTTTCCGAAGTCAGTCCGCTTCCTAAAGTCAGGATACTGCTTCTACGCTTCCGGACGATTGTGAATTTATTAAATAATAGTAAAGATGTTTTTGAATTTTTCAAAAACCAAAAGGGGAATCCCCTGTCTTTAGTGGAAAAAAACCTGGTTGAGGAAAGAATCAAATATGCCAAAATTTATATCAAAAACTATGAGACTCGCCAAGAAAATAAAACCGTTGATTTTATTCCTAATGACCTACAAAAAAAGTTTTTACAGACATTGGCCAAAAGTTTAAAAAAATTAAAAACTGAGACAAAAGAAGACATTAAACATGCTGTTTTCTCAGCGATCAAAGAAAACAATATTAAACCTAAGGAAGCTTTTACTGCCTTTTATCAAACTCTGATTGGTAAACCTTTTGGCCCAAAAGCTATTGACCTTATTCTTCAACTAGGATTAAATAAAGTAAAAAATATTATTGATATTTAATGAAACAACTTCTCATTGCCACCACTAACCCTGCTAAACTTGAAGAACTAAAAATAGGATTGAGAGAACTTGAAAATCTTGGAATCAAGCTTATTAGCTTAAACGACGTTGGGGTGGAGAAGTATCCCGAAGAAACTGGAAAAACTTTTCAGGAGAATTCGCTTTTAAAAGCCAAGTTCTACGGAAAATTAACCAGTTTGCCAACGGTCGCCGATGACGGAGGACTGATCATTCCCTACCTTGGAAACGGGCCGGGAGTCAGATCAAGACGTTGGCCAGGTTATGAAACCAGCGACGAAGAGCTAATAAACTATACGCTTCTACACCTCAAAGGTGTAAAACTTGCTGATCGAACTGCATATTTGGAAACCTGTGTAACGTTTTATTCTGAAGTACACCCCCGGGGTGTAATCCAGGATAAACCTTTGTCTCACCCCGGGGGTGAAACTATTTTTTCCGAGCAGGAAAAGATCAAGGGCCATATAGCAGAAATTCCAACCGGACGACCAACAAACGGCTACCCTTTTCGAGCTTTATTTATTGTCGATGAATTCAATAAATACTACGATGAACTAACACCTGAAGAACACGATAAGATTAACCATAGACTGAAAGCATTAAAAAGGTTGGCAAATAAAATATTATCTGTGCTATAATAATCTCAACATGAATGACAGAGTAGATTTTACTAATAATTATTCACCTTCCTCATCCAGTTGCCCGTTTTTCGGGAGGTTGAAGTAGTGAATACAAAGTTTTAAAAATCAACCTCCCGCAGGGGAGGTTTTTTAATTATGAATAAAAACGATCTATATTTTATTATTGATTTTGATAGTACTTTTGTACAGGTTGAGGCATTGGATGAATTGGCTAATATTGCTTTGCGAAAAAATCCAAGGAAAAAAGAAATTTTAGAAAAAATTAAAAAAATAACTAAAGCCGGAATGGAAGGCAAGATTCCTTTTAATCAATCTCTTAAAAAAAGGATTAAATTATTCGAAACGAACAAAAAAGATTTAAACAAATTAATAAGATTGCTTAAACGAAAAATCACCGTTTCAATTGCCCGTAATAAAGAATTCTTTAGAAAATATCATAAAAATATTTATATTATTTCCGGCGGATTCAAAGAATATATTTTGCCTTTATTTAAACCTTTAGGAATTGATAAAAAAAATATTTTAGCTAACGAGTTTATTTTTGATTCTCAAGGAAAAATTATTGGTTTTGATAAAAAAAATCTGTTATCACAAGATAAAGGAAAAATTAAACAAATTAAGACTCTTAACTTACCCGGAAAAATTTATGTCATCGGCGATAGTTATACTGATTATCAAATAAAAGAAGCTGGATTAGCAAATAATTTTTTTGTTTTTTGCGAAAATATAAAAAGAGATGCTATAATTAAAAAAGCTGACCGTGTATTACCAAATTTTGACGAATTTTTATATTTATTTGATTTTCCCCGATCCTATTCTTATCCAAAAAATAGAATAAAAGTTTTATTATTGGAAAATATTAACCAGACAGCAATTAATTTATTTTTTAAAGAAGGCTATCAGGTCGAAACCTTACCAAATGCTTTAAATGAAGATGAATTAATAAAAAAAATTACTGATATTTCTATCTTAGGAATCAGATCTCGCACTAAAGTTACTAATGAGATTTTGGTTAAAGCAAAGAAATTACTGGCAATCGGTGCTTTTTGTATTGGTACCAATCAGATTGATTTAAAAACCGCTTCGCAAAAAGGAATCACCGTTTTCAATGCTCCATACAGCAATACCAGAAGTGTTGTTGAGCTAGCGATTGGAGAAATCATTATGCTTTACCGAAGAATATTTGAAAAAAATAAAAAATTACACCAAGGGATTTGGGATAAGTTAGTCAAAAATTGCTTTGAAATTAGAGGAAAAAAATTGGGAATTATTGGCTATGGAAATATTGGCTCTCAACTTTCAGTTTTAGCCGAAAACTTAGGAATGGAAGTATATTTTTATGACGCTGTGGATAAATTAGCTTTGGGAAATGCTATTAAATGTGAATCTCTTAAAGAATTGTTAGGAAAAGTTAATGTAGTTACTTTACATGTTGATGGAAGAGAAACTAACAAAAATTTAATTGGTTATAAAGAATTTAAGCTTATGAAAGATAAGGTATTATTTTTGAATTTAAGCCGGGGATTTGTTGTTGATATAAAAGCATTGGCCGATAATATTAAAAATGGAAAAATTGCCGGAGCAGCCATCGATGTTTTTACTAATGAACCAAGAAAAAATAATGAAAAATTTATCTGTCAGTTACAGAATCTCCCCAACGTTATTTTAACTCCTCATATTGCGGGAAACACTGAAGAAGCACAAAAAAATATTGGTGATTTTGTCACTAAAAAAATTATTGATTATATTAATACCGGTAATACCATGTTAAGCGTCAATTTTCCAAATATCCAATTGCCTCAACAAAAAAAATTTCATCGGTTAATTCATATTCATCAAAACATTCCTGGTATTCTAGCAAAAATTAATAGTATTTTAGGAAATAATAATATTAATATTGAAGGCCAATATTTAAAAACTAACGAGAATATCGGTTATGTGATTACTGATGTTAATAAGAAATATAATCCAAGTGTGATGAGTGAGTTAAAAAAAATTCCTGGAACTATTAGATTTAGAATTTTATACTAAGAATTTTATGAAAAAATATTTTTTTACTCCCGGTCCATCACAATTATTTCCAACTATTTCAAAGCACATTAAAAATGCTGTCAACTATAATATTTCCTCGATTTCACATCGTGGTCAACAATTCAAGCAAATATTCAAAAATACTGTCGACTCCCTAAAAAAACTACTTAATATTCCTGATACTTATTATGTTTTTTTTCTATCTTCAGCTACTGAAGCAATGGAGAGAATTATTGAAAATTGCGTTGAGAAATATAGTTTTCATTTTGTCAATGGCGCATTTTCTAAAAAATTTTTTGAAATTGCTTCTGACTTAAAAAAGGAGCCTTTTGAATATGAAGTAGATTATGGAAAAGGGTTTAATTTTAATGCCATTGCCATTCCAAAAAAAATTGAGCTTATTTGTTTTACTCATAATGAAACAAGTACCGGTGTTGCTCTAAATGTAAATGATATTTATAAGTTTAAAAAGTTATATCCCAATAAACTGATTGCAGTCGATATAGTTTCTTCTGTTCCTTATGTTGATCTTAATTATTCTCTAGTAGATATTATTTTTTTCTCAGTCCAAAAGGGTTTTGGTTTACCAGCCGGTTTAGGAGTTTTGATTATCAGCCCTCAGGCCCTAGAAAAATCAAAATATCTGGCTAACAAAAATTTAAACATAGGCAGTCATCATAGTTTTATTGAACTTGTAAACTATGCCCAAAAAAATCAAACACCCGAAACACCTAATGTTTTTGCAATCTATTTATTAGAAAAGGTTATAAACGATATGCTCAAAATAGGAATAAATAATATTAGGAAAAATACTGATATAAAAGCAAAATTACTTTATAAATTTTTAGATAATAATGATGGATTTAAACCATTTGTAGAAAAAAAATCAGTCCGTTCAAAAACTGTCATCACCAGTGAAGTAAAAATTGGATCGCAGGAGATTATAAAAAAATTAATAAGAAAAGGATTTATTGTAGGAAACGGGTATGGAATATATAAAGACAAACATATTCGTATTGCCAACTTTCCTGCTCACACAATACAATCAGTAAAAGGACTAATAACTCAATTGTCAATTTAATCTTTACTAGATTTAGGCTATAATTAAAAAATATGTTATCCCTCGATTTCATCCGTACCAACAAGGCTAAGATTTTAGAGGCGGCGAAAAACAAAGGCCGCCAGGTTGATTTGGATAAGATTATTTCCCTAGACGATGAAAGGCGAAAACTAATTCAACAAACTCAAAAACTAAGGGAAGAACGAAATAAATTAGCTAAGCAAGGTAAACCCCACTCCGCCGAAGGCTCCGTTAGGGGCAGGGAAATTAAAGATGAACTAAAAAAAATTGAGGAAAAACTCGCTAAAATCCAGTCACAATTAGATTTATTAATCTCATATGTCCCAAACGTCCCGCTAGATGAAGTCCCAATTGGAAAAGACGCTACTGGAAATAAGGAATTAAGAAAGTGGGGAGATCTTCCAAAATTTGACTTTAAACCGAAATCTCATATTGAACTTGGGGAAGATCTTGACTTGATTGATCTTGAACGTGGAGCTAAAGTGTCAGGTTTTAGGGGTTATTTTTTGAAAAACCAAGCGGCTCTTCTTCAGTCTGCTCTAATGTTCTATGTTTTCAATAAGTTAGTTAAAAAAGACTATACGCCGATTATTGCGCCAGCTGTAATAAAAGGCTTCGCTCTCTTTGGCTGCGGCCAGTTTCCTTGGGGAGAGCAAGATACTTATAAACTAAATGATGAAGATGCATATCTTGCTGGAACTGCTGAACAACCAGTCACTTCTTATTACTCTGGAGAAATTCTCAATGAAAAAGATCTGCCGAAAAAATTCGTCGCTTTTTCTCCCTGTTTCAGAAAAGAAGCCGGTGCTTATGGAAAAGATACTAAAGGTCTGTACCGGCTTCATGAATTTTGGAAGGTGGAACAGGTAATTATTGGTAAAAACGATATTGAAGAAGCAAAAGAACTCCATGAAGAATTGCAAAAAAACTGTGAGGAAATTTTGCAAGACCTGAAACTACCCTATCGAGTTTTATTAATGTGCACTGGTGATATGGGCGAACCCCAGATGAAAAAATACGACACAGAAACCTGGATGCCGTCACGTCAGGCATACGGAGAAACCATGTCAAACTCAATTATGGGAGATTTCCAGACAAGAAGACTTAAAATCAAATACCGAAAAAAGGACGGTTCGACTGAATACTGTTTTTCCTTAAATAACACTGCTCTAGCTTCTCCTAGAATATTAATTGCCATCTTAGAAAACTATCAACAGAAAGACGGTAGCATCACTATACCAAAAATTCTTCAACCACTGGTTGGCTTCGAGAAAATTAATACTTTATAAACTTTACGAACTTTATGAACTAAGGTTTTGGCGTCGGCGTTGCCAATGCTTCCTGTCCGCAGTTAACCTTATTTTCCGTTCCTTTAATGAAATATTCTTTTCTGCCAAAAAAACAGGTCTTCTCAACGACATTATCTGGTTTGCTATACCAGCGATTATCATTACTATAATTTTTAAGAAGATAACTCATCATTCTATTCCAGATCGGCGCGGCGCCAGTTATACCCGATGACAGATAAGGATTCATTGGAGAGTTGTCATTATTACCGACCCAGACCGTCACTAAAAAATCAGGTGAATAACCAACTGTCCAGTTGTCTTTTTTACTGTCGGTTGTTCCAGTCTTAACCGCGACTTTATAACCTGGAATTTCAAGAGCCGAATTTGGCCCAAACGCCCAGGTCCGGGCAAAATTATCAGCTAAAATATCAGAGATAATAAAAGAAACACCGGGATCCATTTCTCTGATTTTGAAAGGTCTTAGTTCCTTTATCACTTCGCCTTGATTATTCTCGATTTTTAAATAATAGCTCAAAGGTAGCTTATATCCTAAATTGGCTAAAGTCCCAAACGCTTCGGCCATATCAGTCATTCTTACTTCTCCTCCACCCAAGGTAAGGGACAAGCCATAACGCGACCGATCTTTCCAAGTATCTATTCCGAGCTTTTGAGCAAAATCGATAAAATTGTCAACCCCAACTGTGTTTAGAACTTTAACCGCCGGAACGTTATATGAATTAGCCAAAGCATAACGGAGCGGAACTTTACCGTGGAATTTATCGTCATAATTTACAGGCTGATAAGAACTGCTGCCTGGAATTTTAAATATAACCGGACTGTCATCGATGATAGTTGCTGCCGTATAGCCTTTTTGCAAAGCCAGGGAATACATAATCGGCTTAATCGAACTCCCAGGCTGTCTATTGGCTGTCGTCACGTTAAATGCCCCCCAAGGTTGGTAAAAATAATCCACTGAACCAACCATAACTAAGATTTCCCCTGTCACCGGCCTTGTTACTAGAATAGCGCCGTTGGTAACATTTAGAAAGTTTATTTTTTCCAATTCTTCTTTGAGAATTTTTTCTGCTTCATCTTGAACTTCTGAATCCAAAGTTGTCGTTACATTTAATCCACCTTCTTCTACTTTCTGAATGCCATAATTAGATTCAAGCTGACTTTTAACATAAAAAACAAAATGCGGTGCTCTTATCGATGTCTCAGGCGGCAAGACTTCCAATTTTGACTTTTGACTTTTTACTTTTGACTTTTCATCGATGAATTTTTGTTTGACCATTGCTTCCAAAACCTCGTTTCTCCGTCTCAAAGCCGCCTCTGGATTAGTATAAGGAGAATAGGTCGAAGGTGCTTGGGGCAGTCCGGCTAGTAAGGCTGCTTCTTCCAGTGTCAACTCTCTAGCCGGTTTGCCAAAATATGTCTTAGCTGCTTCTTCAATACCGTATGACGACCCACCATAAGGAACTTGATTTAAATACATCTCTAAAATCTGTTCTTTGTTATAAATCTTTTCTGTCCAAAGAGCTAAAATAATTTCTTTTAATTTCCGTTCTAATGTTCTTTCCGGAGTTAAAAGAGCGCTCTTGACCAATTGTTGAGTAATTGTCGAGCCACCCTGAAGGTTTTTATTAAGAATTGTTTCTTTAAAAGCTCGCAAAATACCAGAAGTCCAAGCGATACCATTGTGTTTAAAGAAATCTTTATCCTCGATGGCAATCGTCGATTGGATTACATAGGAAGGTAGATTCTTAAGAGAGACTTTGGTTCTGTTTTGATCGCGGTATATTTCATACAAAAGTTGACCGTTTCTATCATAGATGTGTGTAGATAAAGGATAATTTACTTTTCCTATATTGTTAGGTGAAGGCAGCGCTTTAATGAAAAAATATGACTGATAAAAAGAAAAAAATATTACCATAGTCAAACAGCCTAAAAGAAAGTACTTAACTCTGGTTAGTACTTCTTTCCTCCGTGTCATCCCGAGCGAACGAAGTGAGTCGAGGGATCTTAAAGAAAGATTCCTCCACGGAGCCTGCCCTGAGCGAAGTCGAAGGGGTCGGAATGACAAACGACTAATTAAACTTCTTAAATATCTAAATAAATTCAAAAAAAACCTAAAAATAAATCTAAACGGCTTCTGGGTCATCTCGCCAACGAAGATAAAAAAGTTAGCCAGATAATATAGTCCCTTAAATATCAATCCAAATAGATCGCGAAGAACGTTTCTCATGAGGCTAATTTTAACAAATGCTATGGGTTAAAGCAATCTTAGTTTAGCCTTGATCACAAGTCTTTTCAAGTAAGTTCCCGGAGGCACACAGGTAATTAAAGTCAAGAAAGAACCATTTTTTTGCTGTTCCAACACTGATATTTCGTCGGGGTCAACGACAAACATATCATAAACCTGGTATTCATATTTAAGGTCGCCAATTTTTACCCTAATAACGTCACCCGTCTCAAGGGAAGACAGATAAGTAAAAATTGACTTATAGTCTTTTGGACTATAAAGCTGGGGTAAGGTAGAATGGCCAAAAATGGCGACATTTCCGTATTCACCCGGTAGACTCCTGGGTAAATAATGAATCAGGCTTTTGCTCAAATCTTCTCCGCCGACAACCACTTTGGCGTCTTTAATATTAAGGCGCGGTATCGATAAGGTATATTCCTTGACGGATAAGGTCGACATTGATCCGGTCTGTGAAACAGAAGGGAACCACAAGCTGGCTTTGGTGTAATCACGCAGATTGTTGGAAAAAATATTAAATACACCTAGAATAGTACTTGCCTCTGATAAAGAGGCCGGTGAATCAAGATTAGGCACTGGTGTTTTTAAGTTCTTTTTTAAAAAAAGACGCGAATAGATTTCAAAAGACAAAATAGGATAAAACGACCAAAAAAGAAGCAAGGCTCCTACTATCAAAGAAAAATAGGAAAAATAGTTGATGGCTTTTTTCTTTGGTGAATTGTCTTTTTTAACATAGACGTGCACGGACATAATTTAAAGACTGGAAATTTTAAGAAAAATATTCTTTTTTAAAAAGGGAAGGAAGTTTTTCAAAAAAGGCAGGGGTTCGTTGATGACAACGTCATAACCTTGGATGTCAGAACCTGACTTCAAAATTAATTCTAACTGACTTTTGCTCTTGCCGACGATTTTTTCGCTGATATCTTCCTGATTAAATTCCCTGACCGCCCTACTGTTAACATCTAATTTAAGTGATAGTAAATTATCGTCGTTAATTTCCGTATTTGTAATTTTAAAATTTAAGTTGCTTTCTTCAACCTGATATCCCTGCTTTAGATCTTTTTTTAATCCGTTAAGAATTTTTTTATTCAAATTGGCTTTGTTGTAGGAAAAATAAGTAGTCTTCGCTTTCGTATTCAAAGTCAAACTGTCGCCTTCTTCACTAACTTCTTTAGAAAATTTCCGCGCGGTCAAAACAATCTCAAATAAATCGGGAATAATGGCTTCTTCTTTTGACGAAGACGGCGTTTTCATTTGGTTTTTCGCTTTGTCTAAAATGGATTTCTCTAATTTGTCTTGGTCTACTTTAGCAACTGTTCTGATCTCTTTTTTCGTTCCTCCAGAAAGAGGTGATTCATTGATAGCAAAGAAGTCGCTGGTTACCAAATTTCCGATTTTAAAGCGCTGATTTTTGCTTAAATTGCTTTCAGTACCGATATTGACAGCCGTGATCGAACCGGCGCTTTTCCCCGGCAGTTTGGCAGAACCGTCAGCCGCCAGCGTTGAGGAAGCTACTTTTACATCTCCATCTAAAATAAACTGTAAACCAGCTGCCTCAAGAGTCGTCCCTTTGCTAAAAATCTTTTCATTATCGTCAAAATTATGAATATTAACCGAGCCCTTAGCTTTATCGCCTATTTCTTTTTTTCCTGTTGTAGTCGTTGTTTCTGTAAAATCAGCTGACAAGCTAGCAACTTTGTAGTTGATAGTTTCTTCAATTGTTTTTTTAATCGTTTGAGACGGAAGATAAATCGTCAGCTGAGCACGATGGAAAAAATATTCGTTAAGACCAAGACTCAGGCCGATGATAACCGCTCCTAAAATAGCTGCAGTTTTTCCTTTAAGAGAAAACTTTGATAAATTAATGACTGGAAGCTTGGAGAAAACCGCTATTTTCAGTCTTTTCTTTGGCTTTTCTTCTTTCATATCATTTACTTCAGTAACATCTTCACCCATGACAAAACCAAAGCTTTCCTTAGTTGGAATCTCATTTTCTTCAGAAGCAGTCGGCTCTTTACTTTTAATCTGACCTTCAAAAACATTAATCAATCCCTCGATGACTTCTTCTTCCTTGAGAATATCTATCTTTGGTATCTGGATAAAATAATCTTCGCCGAAGCGATGGCTGACGATTTTTGTCGCCGCCTCATCAATATCATTTGAGTCATAAAGAATCATTCGCGACGGCAACATTGCCCGACCCTTGATTCCTTCTATTCCAGACAAGAAGTCATTAATAATATTGTCTGTTCGGGCTAAAACTTTTCTGTAGCTTACTTTGCCGCCTTTGTAGACAAAAACGCTCAACTGGCTCTTGTCCAGTTCCAACAGAACCGCCGTCAATAAAACTTCCTCCTTTTTTTCTAGATAAAATGATACCGCCTCAAAACACTCTATATAACCTAAAACTTCGAGCTCTAGATTTTTAACTAACTCTTTAATCTTGGAAAGATATGGTTTTTTGATGTCGCTGGTTCTGTCATCTACTAAATGCGAATAGACAAAAAAAATTGTCTTAACGACTTGGGTATTCAATTCTTTTTCTAATTTGAACAGTGTTTCGTCGACATCTTCGGTTAGATTTTCCCAACCATTGGTGTATTGGAATTTTTCTCTCTCTTTAATGACAATTTTCCCTTGTTGACGGGCCATAATAATAGCAATTCCTTCTTCTTCTTTTAAAAAAAGACCAAGAAAAGATTCTTCCTTACCGGAGTTTTTAGAAAAAAACGGAAATTTCATAAATAATAAAAAAATTATTCCAATCTACGAATGAATTCTAATCTACCAATATTCGTTGATTAGGATAAATTAGTAGATTTGAATCATCATTGGGTACTTATATTATACTTGGTAAAAATCTGGGTAACTCCTTCTTTTGTCGTCTTCAAGGCTTCACTATAGGTGACGCCTTGAATGGTACTGTTAATCGCATTTTCCAAATACTTAATTAATTCATCATTTAATCCATTGTCATAGGTTTTACTAATCAAAGGTACGGAAACGAAATCATTTGCTTGTTTTATTACCGCTCCCAAGTACTGATTTTGGGATAAAAGCGGCGCCAGGTCAACCCGGGAATAAGGTTCACCAAAGGGCCGCAACCGACTCTCAATCTCATAGAGTTTTGTTAGATTATCCTTTTCTGTTAAATAGCGCAAAAATTTCCATGCCTCAATTTGATTTTTGCTGAAGCGCGACACGCCTTCAACCCAATAATTAGCGATAGAAACTACCGAAGCGCCGGGAACTGACGGAACCGAAATTACTTTCATTGCTATTTCGGGATTGGTAGTTTTAATCGTCAACGCTTCCCAAGAAGGAACGATAATCATCGCGACTTTTTCCTGAATAAATGCGTTAACAGAATTAGGCATCTCTTCGTTCCAATATCCTTGAGGTTCTTCGGCAAATTTCCGATAGATTTCTAGGGCGCCGGCTGCCTCTTGTTGATCTAATTTATCTAGACTCCCCCCATTTTGAACCAGTAAAAGAGCAAAGACATCGGAAAAGTGTTCTATATTTCTGGTAGTCCCCATAGCGATGCCGGAAGTGATCAAAATACCCTTGGTGTCTTTAACAGTAAGACGCGGAACTATATCGGTAATTTCGTCCCAGGTCGAGGGCACGGTGGAAACTCCACCTTTTTTAAAAAGGCTTTCGTTATAGATTAAAACCAAACCGTCGATTTCGAGAGGTAGACCGTAGTAATAGTTGCCTACTTTTAAGTCTTTTTGGTGGACTTTGTAAAAAGTCTTTTCAAATTCGGAGTTGTTCATGATAGACGCTGGAAGTGGTGCCAACACTTCTTTTATCTCTGGAACCCAGGTATTGTGGAATCTAAATAGATCTGGGCCTTGATTGATTTTGCTTCTGACAACAAGTTTTTCCCGATAGCTTTGCGGACTCATTTTTTGATAGCTGATTTTTACATTGGGATTTTTCTGTTGGTATTGATCTATAAGAGGTTGGATGACTTCCTTGTCTTCCCACAGACCCCAATAAGTAAGGCTTACTTGTTTTTTTCCTCCACCTCCACCTCCGCCGCTAAAAATGGCCTTGATAACAAAAACCAAAATAATAAAAAAAACAATCGCTCCTCCCATGATGAAAAAATATTGATTTTTGTTTTCTTGGTAAACTGGAGGGGACATGTCGATTGGAGACTCGGTTGGAGCCTCCGGGGTAACTACTTCTTCAGGGGTTTCCTCGATTTCAGGCGGCGTTTCGACCGGAACCGTTTCAAATTTAGGCCGTTGATTTTCTGGCGGAATTTCATTATTATCATCCATAGTACTTTCCCTCCCTGTCATCCCGAGGGAGCGAAGCGACCGAGGGAACTAATTAAAGATTCCTCGCTTCGCTCGGAATGACAAAGGAGAGCACCATATTCAATGATAGCAAAAAAGTCATCAAAAAGAAAAATTTTTGACTCATGGTTTTTTATTCTCGGCGCTATTCTCGCCGTATTCGTAATAAAGTCTTGGCAGTTAATTAAGTATAACCAAAGATTTGAAAATAAAGTTTATCCTAATGTCTATATCGACAATCAATCTTTTGGCGGTAGGACAAAACAGGAAATTATTAATTATTTTAAAGTCAAATCGCTGCCTTTGAAGAGAATTTCTTTGACAATTATTTATCAGGATCAGTCTGTGGCGACTTTTTCCGGACAGCAGCTGAAGTTGAAAACTGATGAAGAAACAGCTGCCGAAAGAGCCTACTTCATCGGCCGCTCCAAGTTTGCCTTTTCCCGCTATTACCAAAAAATTACTTCTCTTTTGAATCTAAACCGCTATGATTTTATCAGTAACATCGATTATGATAAGTCGGCCGTTTCTGAACGAGTTGAATCTATAAAAGAAGAGTATAATAAGCCAGCCAAAAATGCTCTTTTTAAGTTTGAAAACGGCCGTGTTCTCAGTTTTCGCAAGGAGGAAAAAGGTCAAGAAATTATGATTGATTCTGTCTTAGCCGACTTTGACAACGCCGTTCAATCAATAAAAAATAAGTCAGAAAACAAATCGATAATAATAAAACCGAGAATAATCGAACCGGAAATAACCTTAGCTTCGATAAATAATTACGGAATTGAGGAATTTATAGCCGAAGGTAGGTCTGACTTTTCCCATTCTATCCCGGAAAGAATTCATAATATAATTTTGGCGGCTTCGAAATTTAACGGCGTCTTGATTCCGCCAAACAAAACTTTTTCTTTCAATGCTACTGTTGGCGATATTTCTTCATTAACTGGTTATAAACCGGCTTATATCATCAAGGAAGGAAAAACCGTCTTGGGCGACGGCGGAGGCGTTTGTCAAGTGTCAACGACTTTGTTCCGAGCCGCCTTGAACGCCGGACTACCAATTGAGGAACGCCATGCGCACGCTTATCGCGTTGGTTATTACGAAAATGACATGAAGCCGGGTTTTGATGCCACTGTTTTTGCGCCTTCTGCAGATTTGAAGATTAAGAATGATACTAATGCTTATATATTAATTGAAACGGAGATAGATGAAGAAAATAATTTGTTATATTTCCGCTTATTCGGAAAAAAAGACAATCGCCGGTCAGAAATAAATAATATTAGTCTTTGGGATGTTTCCCCTCCTCCGCCGCCAAAGTATCAAGATGATCCAACGTTAAAAAAGGGAGTGACTAAACAGATTGATTTTCCCGCCTGGGGCAGCAAAGCTTCTTTTAGTTATAAGGTTTATAAAGAAAATAATTTAATTATTGATCAAAAATTCTTCTCAAACTTTCGCCCCTGGCAAGCAGTCTTTTTCGTCGGAACAGCGGATTAAAAATATCTTTCATCTTTTTCTTTTTAATAAGATATCGTCAAATTTTTATTGTCCTTATAATCTAATTAATTCATTTTGTAGCGTATAGTCCGTTGACAATCTCTTTAAATAATCAAATACTAAATTCATAACGTGTATTTTACGATCGTGCAACAGACGCGCTATGAAAAATGACAAACTAAAATCAGGCGAAGTAATAGAATCAATTTTAGAAACTATCGCTGATGAATTAATAGATATGGGAGGTTATTATAAACCAAGATTGAATGTTATTATTGGTCATTTAATCAAAGAAATAATAAAAAGACGAAAAATCAACAAAAAAAAGATCCAAAGAGCAATAAAAATTCTTGAAAAAAAAGAAATTATTGCATTAGAAGAAAAAGATGAACAAATTTTTGTTCAGTTACATAACAAAGGAAAATCAACCGTTCTTAAATATTCAATAAAATCATTATTTGATTTTAAAAAGTTAAAAAAGAAATGGCAGAAAAAATGGTATTTAGTTTTTTTTGATGTTCCTGAAATCCAAAGAAATAAAAGAGATTATTTAAGACGATTCCTTTTAAAACTTGGGTTTTATCCTTATCAAAAAAGTGTTTATCTTTTTCCTTACGAGTGTGAAAAAGAAATTAATTTAATAAAAAAAATTGTCGAGGGAGCTAAATATATGAAATATATTATTGCTGAAAAAATCGAAGACGAAAATTTAGCAAAAATTTTCTTTAAACTTACTTAATACGTGCATTGCTCGATCGTAAAACATACGTAATGACTATTTTTTACTAACAATCATTTTTTCGATTAAAACGTCATCTGGTCTTGTTAAAATAAAAAGAACAATTTCAGCGATATCTACTGTTTTCATCATCCATGGTTGGTTATGCGGATTCGGTCTTTTTGCTTTTTCATAAAGCATGCTATCGAATCCTCCTGGATGAAAACTTGTTACCTTTATTTTTGTATCTTTTAATTCGTCATTTAATGCTTTGGTAAAACCAGTCATTGCCCACTTAGTTGCTCCATAAGTTTTCCAAAAGATATTGTTACCGGAAGGCGTATCGCTAGCTCCAGCAGTCGAAATGATGTTAAAAACATACCCTTTGTTTCTGCCTTTAAAATAAGGCAAAACTTCATAGGTAAAATTTATATTACCCAAGGAATTCGTTTCAAACGCTTCTCTTCTTCTATCTGGATCTATTTTCTCCAATTCCTCATCTGTCCATATACCTGCATTATTTATTAAAATATCGATTTTTGAAAATTTGTTTATTATTTTATTAACTGTCTTTTTTATCTGATCAATGTCTCTAATATCACAAATAAAATATTCTACAGCTCCTTTACTTTTAATAATTTTATCTTTTACTTTTCTTAATTCTTTTTCTGTTCTCGCTACAAGAACTACTTTACCACCCTCATTCGCCACTCTATAGGCAATTTGTTCTCCTAAGCCGGACCCTGAACCGGTAATGATTACTGTTTTATCTTTAAGTTTCATATAGTTACGTCCTTTGTACGATCGTGCAAGACACGCTCTAAAATTTTTAATTATCTAAACCAACGCGCGCGTCCTAGTTTATAATTTAAGGTTTTAAGTTTTCTTTCTCCAATAATTTTCGCAGGAACGCCGCCAACTATGGCAAAAGGCGGAACATCTTTGGTAACGACGGCTCCGGCGCCAACGACTGCTCCTTTGCCGATTTTTACACCTGGAAGAATAATCGATCTCGGTCCAACAAAAACGTAGTCTTCGATGACAACCGGCTTATCAACGGCGGAAAAGTTTTCGTCTTCAATGTCGTGTTGAGAATTATAAATCATTACTTCGCTGGCAATATCGACGTGACTACCAATCACAAGTTTTTCTCTTCCGTCCAATACCACTCCTTCGCCAACAATCGTATCCTCATCGAGGATAATATTTCGCGGATCATAAAATCTGGCTTTGGTATGAATAACTGAACCTTTGCCGATTTTTATTCCGGCTAAACGATAGAAAAAACGGCGGAAACAATGACAGGGAACGCAACCTATCAAATGAAGCCAATAAACTTCAGACTCGAGGAAGATATTTTTAATTCGATTAATGACTTTATTAAATATTTCTCTCAAAGTTAACTTTTTCCCAGTCTTATCCGTAATATAACTGTCCATTTATTAAAGTATAGCAAAACAGGAGTAAAGTTAATTACCAAATAGATATTTTTGAATCGTCTTATTGCCGAGTTTATTCAGGGCGCCTTTTTCAATCTGCCTGATCCTTTCGTAGGTAACTTTATACTTTCTTCCAATTGATTTTAGCTTTTTTCTTTTCAATCTTTTGACCAAAATATCTATTTCTTTAGGGTTTAGCCTAGGAGATTTGGTAATGAAGTTAATAAAGTAACCAACAGTCTGGTTAGGCATTATTAAATATCAAGATTATATCATAATTCTTCATTCCTCTAAAAATCTTGACTTGACAGAATAGTTACGCTGACCGAAAATAAAACGCTGACGAGTATATGTAATATAAAGTCTTTCTTTTGCTCTGGTTATTCCAACATAAAATAGCCTTCGTTCTTCTTCTAAAGAATAGATATCATCAATCGACCGCGAATGAGGCAGTATCCCATCTTCGACGCCAACGACAAAAACAATCGGGAACTCCAATCCCTTAGCTTGATGTAAAGTCATTAGTCTGACACCGTTTTTATTATTAGAATTTTTTTCTCCTTCAAAATATTCCGACTCAACGAGTGCTACCTGCTCCAAAAACTCGCCGAGAGATGGAAAAGCAATCGCCACCGACTTCAATTCTTTGATATTTTCCAAGCAGGAATAATCCTCTTCTTGTTCTGGATCATACATTTTTAGATAATCAGTCACCTGAAAAATTTCCTCAATCATTTTATCGGTATTTTTATTGACAACCGACTCTTTATTTTCCTCATAATATTTCTTAAACTTTTCCCACCGACTTTTGCCTAGTTTAATAATTCTTTCCTTTGATAACCTGTCAACCGGATTAATCAACAACCGCAAATAACTCAAGATGTCTTTAATCTCTTTTCTTTCATAAAACCTCGTTCCTCCGATTAAAACATAATGAATACCAAAGTGCAAAAAGACTTCCTCGATCGCCCGCGACTGGGCATTAATCCTGTAAAGAACCGCCATTTCGTCTAGACGGTATTTTTTTTTCAAATCGTTGATTGAATTGGCAATATAAATCCCTTCGTCTTCCTCGGTCACTGCTTCATAAAAAGTCACTTCTTCGCCGCCTTTTTTGTCGGTATAAAGAGAAAGAATCGGGTGAGTCTGGTTTTTCGAAATTACCTGGTAAGCAAAATCAAGAATCGTCTGGCTAGATCGGTAATTTTTCTCCAGATAAAAAACTTTTGTCTTGGGAAAATCTTTCTTAAATTTTTCCAGGTTTTTTATCTCTGCTCCCCGCCAGGAATAAATGCTTTGGGAAAAATCACCAACGACAGTAATGTTTTTATATTTCTCTCCTAATAGTTTAGTAAGAAGATATTGAACATAATTGGTATCTTGAAATTCATCGACCAAGATATGGCGGTATTTTTCCTGATATTTATCTAATATTTGCTTATTTTTGGTAAACAATTTTATTGTCATATTAATTAAGTCGTCAAAATCCAAGGCATTATTTTCTTTTAGCTCTTTCTGGTAACCTTGATACACTGTTGCCGTATCGGCTGAAGCATGATCGGAAAAAACTTCCAGATATTTTTCCGGACCTATCAATTGATTCTTTGCCGATGAGATTCTATTTAAAAAATAAGACGGCGTGTATTTTTTATTCAACTGGGTTTTTTTTAAAACTGACTTAATTAAAGCAATCTGGTCTTCTTCGTCATAAATAAGAAAGTTTTTTTTTAACCCGGAAAACTGGCCATCGATGCGAAGCACTCTGGCGCAAAAAGAGTGAAAAGTACCGACATATCCTAATGAATAACTGAGACCGATTCTCGCCTTCATTTCACTGGCGGCTTTATTAGTAAATGTAATCATTAGAATTGATTTGGGATTGGCCCGGTGGTTCTTTATTAAGTTAATCACCTTGGCAACAAGTACTCGGGTTTTGCCACTACCAGCTCCTGCCAAAATGATCGAACTGCCTTGACGATAAAACACCGCCTCTTTTTGCTGGGTATTTAAATGGACAAGAATATCAGTCGACATAAAGTATAATTATATTTGAAAATTAAATCTTATGAAATTGAAAATTATTATTGCCTGTGCCTTAGTTTTGTTAATCTTTATTCTTATTATTCGTCCTTACCTAGTTTTTATCAACAAAACTTTAAAAATCTCCATTATTAAAGCTCTTTTTTCAAAAGATTCGCTTAAGATTTATGATGATCAAGTCAACATTCTTCTTTTGGGTATTGCTGGTGGTAACCACGACGGACCAAATCTTTCTGATTCCATCGTCGTTGCCAATTATAACTTCAAAATAAACAAATTAATTACTATCTCTATCCCACGCGACATCTGGAGCGAAACTCTGAATGACAAAATTAATTCTGCCTATGCTTATGGCGAGGCAAAAAAACCCGGAGGCGGCGGGTTTATTTTGTCTAAGGCGGAAATCGAAGCAATTGTTGGCTTGCCTATTCAATATTCAGCTGTAATCGACTTTAATCAATTCAAAGAATTGGTCGACTTTGTAGGCGGTGTCGATGTTGAAGTGGACAATTCTTTTATAGATAAAAAATTCCCAATTGTAGGCCGTGAAAATGATGATTGTGGCGACGATAAAACCTACGCCTGCCGTTACGAAACGATTTCTTTTAGCAAAGGAAAAGCTCACATGAGTGGAGAAACTGCTTTGAAGTTCGTCCGATCCCGTAATGCCGAAGGCAAAGAAGGAACTGACTTTGCCCGCGAAAATCGCCAGCAAAAAATAATTGAAGCGGCTAAAAATAAACTTTTAGGTTTGGTTAAAAAATTAAACTTAAAAACTTATCAACAGTTATATGGCATTATCGATAAATTAGTGAAACGCGATATCACCAATCAACAAGCCGCCATTATTGCTAAAAATGTTGTTTTTAAGGGAAACTTTAAACAAGATAAGATTACCTTAAACGAAGACTTTTTTACCAACCCTTCCTTATCATCCAACGACTACAACGGTCTCTGGGTATTGATTCCTAATCAAAACGACTATTCTCTTATACGCCAATACATAAGCTGCTATCTAAAATCCCAACAGAACTGTGAAAGGTTAAAAGACAAAGGAAAACAGGATTAAAAGCGAAGCCACGGCAAAAATCACTAATCCTCTATCAATTATTCCTGTCGTCGGTAAGCTGGTTATTTTCGTAGGAGAAACCGTAACTGATGACGATGTTACTTCCGGCTCTGATGAAGGACTGATAACGGCTAAAATTACTTCTGTTGGAGAAGGCGATGCTTTGGATAATATCGTTGGTGTTGGACTTGGAGTTAAAGTCGTTGTTGGTTTAACTGTAGGAGATAGATTTATTTCATCGACCGGCGTTGGCGAACTGGTCGGTTTATTGGTCGGCTTGGTAATATTAACAGTAATATTATCTGGTGAAGGCTGCGAAAACGACCGCATACTAATAATAAAGAATAAAACTAGCGTCAAAAACGCCAAAGCAGAAACACTTATTAATAAAGTCTTGTTTTCTTTTTTTATAGGAACAGAGGTATTAGTCAAAGACATCGGTAACTTAGTATAGTTCAGTACGTCAATCTTAATATTTTTGTTAAAATCAGGAATATTTGGTTTGTTTCGTTCTGACGATGATTCTTTCCGAAAAAGATAGACTTGATAAAATAAAAATCCAGCCGTAATAAAGAAAACGAATAAACTTATCTTGTTAATATAAGACAGTATTGAAAAAACATTCATAATATTATTCTATTAAAAACTATTATCAGAAAACAAGGAGAATCCCTCCTCCTAAAATTATTAAGGACAAACCTCCAATAATGGGCGACAGATTAAAAAATCCCGAAACGGGAGGTGCCGCCGTCGGTGTCAGCGTCGGATAAACGTAAACAGTCGGACTCGACGAAGGATTTGAAGTAATCGTTGGTTCTCCGCTAGCTGTTCCCAAAACCTTTCCTTCCGGCCCTTCATTGGCAACGATGGTAAAGTTTCTCGAGATAATGATTTCTTTTCCCTGTCTATCCTTAGTTTTAATCGTAATCGTATGCTGTCCTAAATTTAGATCGTCAGGAATGAGATAGCTCCAATTGCCGTTCTTATCGCTGGTAATTTTGGCAGAATAGGTTTTTGGAGAATTAATAGTGATGAGAATCTCTATTCCAGGTAATGATATCCCTTTTATCAATGGTTTTCTTCCAGGTATTAGAGATCTTTCTTGAGGATAAATTATATCTACATCGATGTCACTACTGTTTTTAAAGCCAGTCGAAGCTGACAAGACATCGTTTGTTTCGATAAAATTATAATTTTTTCCGATGATAACCGTTTCGGCATTTAGAGCCAGATCGCTTAATTTACTAGTGATTGTTGATATTCCGCTGTTTTCGCTTATAATTTCCACTCTCGCTCTTTCTCCTCCGGAAAAGCTCTTTTCATCTAAAGTTGATTTATCGTAAAAGGAGTTTAAAGGTATGAGCCATTCGCCTGAATCTTTTGTAACTGTCGATAAAGGAACAGTATTTTCGTCAACGTAAAGCAAAACAATCACATTGATAAGTGGATTTAAATTAGCTTCCAATACTTTGCCTGTGGCCGGGTCGATCTTGGTTTTCGCCGAAGAATTTTTAGGCGTTGCAAACTCAAAAAAACTGCCATCGGGCTTGATTATTTTTTGATTCCGCGATATCACCGCATAGTAATAATGGTTCCCTGGTTTTAAATTACGAATAGTGACATAGTGATTCTGATAAACGCCTTTTTTTTCACTGACATCCCTGTCGTCAAAGACAATTCCAGTCAGTTCGTCTTTTTTTTCTCCGTAGACAATCCAGCCGGTTTCCTTGGAATCGGTCTGCCAATAGATAGTGACTTGGATTGGGCTAAGATTGGTCACTTCTGTTCTTTTGATATTGATCTTACTTGCTCTTGAAGGCAGGGCTGATTTGTTCATCAGACCAAAAAAGAAAACCACAATAAAAACAATTAAAGAGATCCCTAACAAAGTAGGAATTTTTTTATTGCTTTCCCCTGTAAAAAGATTCGAATAGATCATTTTTATTTTTGTTTATTTTTTAATGTCTCCAAAAGCTCTGTGTTTATTTTATAATTGTTTAGAGTAGGAATGTTAATCTTAGTTTTAATTTTTTCTTCGGTTGCCGCGTGATAAACATCGGCAATAAGCCAAGCGGTCACCGTCAGGAAAATGCCAATAGACAAAAATAGTACTTCTTTTTTGTTCATAGATAAAAACCATCAATGGTCAAGATTACATCCAACTGTCCGGAGGCAGTGCTTTCTCTATCTTGATTGACTACTAAATTATTGACGACTTTTAGTCTACGTTGTTCAAATAAGTCGTTAATAAACGCTAAAAGATTATCAAAGTCTGTCTTTCCCTCAATAATCAACCGCACCTTATCTATCTTTTTTTTGCTCTGGGTGAGATTGACGTCGGCAATACTGGCTTTTTTTATCGCCAATAGATTTTTATCAGCAATTGTCTTAACATCATTAAACATTTTATTAACTTCAGGATATTTTGAGATGGCCTCATTAAAAAGAAAAAGATTTTCCCGATTGTCTTCGATTTGGGACTGGATTAACGAGATATCCATAATTTTTTTTTCGTATAAAGAATCGATTTTTGTTAAGTCTTTCTCTTCTTTTTTTAAAGAAAATGCCGTCTTTAAAGACGGATTAATGGCAAAGATTATAAACACAGAAAAAATAAAAAGGAATAGAACCAAAAAAGTATAGTCAGTTGTTTTTTTGTTAAAAATTGATTTTGAAATGGACGTCAGATTCATAATTTAAGATCCTCTAAATTTGTTTAACGACATAATGAAACTATAACCTGTTTCTGTTTTTTTAATACTCTTAAGTTCAATGCTGGAAAAATGGTTTTCTTTTTTCAAAAGAGCAAAAAAGGCTTGGAACTGTCGAGCATCCGTAGCATTACCGTTAATTTTCAAAGTATCTTCAGACGACTCGAGATTTATTAAAGTAACTGTTTCTGGAAAAACTGATAGAAGATATTTTATCATCGCGTCAAAGTTCTGCTGTTTTTTAATTACCGTATTAATTTCTCCGCCCTTTTTGTCAATATTTTCAGCCTCTTGAAGAAGAGGAAAAACAATTTCAATAATCTCTTTTTTTTGCATGACTGATTCTTTCAGGTCAATAATTCTTTGGTCTATCTGAAATCGGTAAAAAAAAACTCCAATCACCACCAATTGGGTAATAACAATTATGTACCTTAAATAATTCAGTAAAAAAAACATCATCTTTTCACCGACCGTTGTTTCTTTTTGCGGTAAAAGATTGATCTTGTATTTCATTTAGAATTTTTCAATTTTCTAATTTTCGATTTTAATCTACTGCCTTTGTTTTTATGAATTATTCTACTCTTAACCGCTTTATCTACCTGTGAATAAAAACGACTAATTAGTTCTTTGGTATTTTTACCGCCCTTTTTAAGCTTTTTTAATGTTTCTTTATAGGCTTTGATGTAAACAAGATTTTTCAACGTTTTTTTCTTGTCTTTTCTCATTTTTTTCTTGGCTGATTTTATGATAGGCATAGTGTGCTAATGCACCTCCTCTAGAAATATTAAATATTTTATAATTCGTATTCTTTTACGAATAACTTGTCACCATAATCCCCTTTAAAAATAAGCTCTACTTTTATTTTTCCTTTAACATTATGATAAACACAGGTACCAGAAGAACAAGTCCCTAAGGTGATCTTCTTCTCAAAATCGCTACCTTTTATTTCAGCTGTACTATTAACTCCTTGTAATCCGCCTTCAACAGTTTCATAAGACAAGACATATTCAATATTGGTTGTTCCTGTGGGTATGTTTTTGATTGAAAGCAGCACCTCTTTTGCTCCCATCAACGAACTTAAATTTACTTTGACAGAACTATCGACAGTCGGTAAAACCTCTTCGGTCGGTTCAACATTATTTGTCTTCTGTTGACTTGATTTGGTTCTGGAAAAGAGCCAATAACCAACAATTAACAACAAAACAATCAACCCCCCAATCATAAAATATTTTTTATATTCGGATTTCATATTTTCCCTCTCCGTCATCAGTTTTAAACTTTTAATTTTTCCTTAATATATTCTTCTAACTTCCCTATGCTAACTCTCTCCTGTTTCATGCTGTCCCTATCTCTTACTGTTACCGTATCTTCTTCTCCCGTCTGATAATCAATTGTAACACAATAAGGTGTGCCGATTTCATCCTGGCGACGATACATTTGGCCGATATTTCCTGAATCATCAAATTCGACTAAATATTTTTTTTTGAGTTTCTCATAAACTTTATAGGCTATGGTTTTTAGCTTTTCGTCTTTTTGCAAAGGAAAAATCGCTGCCTTGATAGGAGCCAAGAATGGTTTGATTTTTAAAACCGTCCGTATTTTTCCTTTAATCTCTTCTTCATGATAAGCGTTGACAATCAAAGTAAGCAAAAGCCGTGATAAACCAAAAGTGGGTTCAACCACATGAGGAATAAACTTTTCTCCGGTTTTAGCATCTTGATAGTTTAAATCAACAGTAGAAGATTTCATATGATTTTTAAGGTCAAAATCAGTTCGGTAGGCCAATCCCCACATTTCTTTCCAACCAAAAGGATAATTATATTCTATGTCCATAGTCCTTTTTGAGTAATGCGACCGTTCAAACTCTTCGTGTTCCCGCCAACGCATCTTATTTTCAGTTAATCCTAGCTCTAATGCCATTTTCCACATTGTTTCTTTCCAAAAGTCAAAAGTTTTTTCCCAATCATCTTTACGAATAAAATATTCAAACTCCATTAAATCAAATTGTAAAGTCCGGAAAACGCCTTGTCCTAATGTAATTTCGTTTCGGAAGCAAACTCCTTGAGAAGCAATTCCAAAGGGAACCTTCACCCTCATCGAATCGATCACCTGTTTAAAGTTCATGAATATTCCTTGGGCTAATTCTCCCCTTAGATAAGCTGAAGATTTGTTTTCTTCTAAAATACCGATATGAGTTTCAAAAAGAAGATTAAAACGCCTGGCATCAGTCAAATCTGTTGAACCGCATTTTGGACAGTTTAATTTGTTGTCTTTAATGATCTTTGACAGTTCTTCAACCGGTAGTCCTTCTACTTTCTTCTTTATCTTATCCTCTATTAGATGATCGGCGCGGGTCCGATTATGACATTGCTTACATTCAACTAAAGCGTCGTTAAAACCAGTCACGTGCCCGGAAGCTTGCCAAACCTTGGGATTTAAAATGACCGAACTATCAACTAAAACAATGTCATTTCGATCTTCAACAACCTTCTTTATCCACCAATCGCGCAGGTTATTCTTCAATAAAACACCATAGTGGCCAAAATCCCAAGTGTTGGCCAATCCTCCGTAGATTTCGCTCGAAGGATAAAAAAAGCCTCGTCTTTTAGCTAGTGCAATTATTTTATCCATATACGACCCCTTGTCATCCTGAGGGATCCCGACGTAACGTCTCGGGAGACCGAAGGATCTAGTCCCGATTTAATCGGGACGCTTCGCTAGATTCTTCGCTTTGCTCGGAATGACAGTTGTTTCTTCATTATATACTAAACGAGGGTAGTTTTTCATTAATTAATTCGGAGATAATCGCTCCTAATTCTATTATTTCATGGCTCTGTTTAGTATAGCCAAGAAGTTTGAGCAACTTATTAAAATAAACTGCTAAAATGTCGTAATTTGATACTGATTTAGATAGTTTGATTAAGAATGATTTAGTAAGATTATAAACAACTTCTTCTTTTTGATGTTCCGGCAGTAATCGCTCTAAAACAAAGAAAAATTGATAGAGGATATTAATTTTTTCTCGGTCTTTTTTTAATTCGGAGAACCCGGAAATAAGGCTGCTCTCTTCCAGGTAAATCCGGTCGTTTTTTTTATGCAGTTGAACGTTAATTAAATTACCAGTCTGAAGATGGGGTGAGCGTCGGCTCGTCAGTTTTTTTACTCCTTTGGCGAAAACATTTACTTTCCCGTCGGTTTCTGAAAATAAACTGATTAAAATATCTTTATGCAAAAGGCTTTTTTTTCTCAACACCAGAGCCTCGGTTTTAAAACTCCTCATCATGCTCTTATTTTACCTTAATCTCTTTATCTTTCTCCAAAATTCCTTCAAAGACTTTTTTGTTGTCAATCTTAACTGTCCATTTTTGGCCTGTGACGCCGGGCTGTTTTTGGATAAGCAAAGAGTCTTGGGAAACGCCTGAAGGCAAACTGTATTTGATAATGACAGTCGCTTTTCCTTGGGTTGGTACCTCAAGATAGCCTTCAAAAACAGTTTTTCCCAAGTCGTCGTAGGTCTGGACTTTTTTCTGCGAACCTTGGAAACTATCTAAAGTTGAACCTTTGGGAACATATATTCTTATCCAGTTTCGAAGCGTAGCATTAAGACATAAACCACCCCGCTCCAGATTACAATCAGAGTGTGGATAAGGATTTCTAAAATTGACTGTTACTTCTCGGTTTTTACCTTTTGTCACCGACTCTATTTCTTCACTGACAAATAAGTTGGCTTTGGCTCCGGCAAAGTTGACACTATTAATATGCAGATAGTCACCTTTATAATCATTTATCCTACCAGCAAAGTTAATTTGTTCCACTGATTTTTGTAATTCTGAGTTGACAAAATATAAAAGAATGTGTTTTTCTTCCATATTTTTGTACATCGTCTGCATTAGAGTCCCCCAATACTTTGAAGGCGAATATCCGATGGCTTTATAAAAAAGAACGTACATTAAATTACCTAATATGCCTTTTCTATTTTCTTTGAAATAGTTAACCGGCCTATCAACAACGTCAAATAGGGTGTAAATCGCCTGTGGGCAATCACACCTTTTATCTTCTTTGGCGGAAAAATTTACGCCATCAACCTTAGTGTCGCCAAAAATCGTCAACATATCAACTAAAATTTCTGAATCCATAGCAATAATGCCATCATATTTGACTCTAGCCCCACTTCTTTGGTAAAGACTTTCAAATAGTTTGATTGATTCAACAAAGTCCGGAGACAGATTGCTGTCACGAATATTAAATACGCTAACGTCTTTATGATAAGTAAGAATTTCTCGCGGCGCTTTTGGATGATCAGCAATCGTCTCATCCAAAGAATAAATATCATTAGACCTGTCGATTTTCATTTTGCCTTTTTTTATTTTGAAAACAGCATAAAAAGTCAGGAAACCACCTGTAGCTCTTCTTTCTTTATCGTTTTGATAAAGAATTAAGTAAGTTTTTTCCTCGGTACTGCCCAGAATTTCCGGTAACTTTTTTATCAATGGTTTTGCATTAACAAACAGAGAGGCGGTTCCTTCAAACTGATCTTTAATATTAGCGACGTTTTCTCTAACAACTGTTTTTCCTAATTTTTTTGGATACCGGTTTGAGTTAATTTTGGCAATCTTTGAATTGGCCATTTCAATATCAGCTGCAATAGGGTCAATTTTTTGTACTAATTTATCTAAAGTCAGGACAGCGGTCTGAAGTCTGTCCTCAGCTGATTTCTCTATAAATGAAACTCCGCCTTTCTTGAAACCAATTAAATCAGCATAAGGTTCAATGGCGACAACCGTTTCCACTCCGGCTTTAACCATATAACTACCGGCTTCAACTCCGTTCTTAAAATCGGAAACATAAGGTATAAAAGAAGCCCAATAGGCTGATTTGGCGGTTTTTTCAAAATTTTGATATTGATTGGAAAAATCCGCCATTTTAGTCTTCAAAAGAGCAATATCATTTTTGGCAAAGACAGACTTTAGCTCTTTAGCTGAACTGACTAAAGCTTTCGCCTTCACCGTTATCCTCAAAATCGGTCCAACAATAAAAAAATAGCCCAAAATTAAAACTATTAATAATGGTAAAAATAACTTTTTTTGTTTTTTCATATCGCTCCTTTTCCGCTCACCATAATAAATGGTGTTTTAAATATAATTTGTAAATCTTTCCATAAGGATATATTATTTACATAATCGGCGTCAATGGCAATTCTTTTGTCAAAATTTACTTCGGATCTTCCTGAAACCTGCCAGAGTCCAGTGACGCCTGGTTTTACTGACAAAACTTTATTGACTAATTTTTTCGTCTTGGGATACTCTGCTAATTGATTTTCCAACTCATCTGGGTAATAAGCCCTTGGTCCAACAATGCTCATTTCTCCTTTAAGAACATTGATCAGTTGAGGAATCTCGTCAAAAGAATGTTTTCTGATAAATTTCCCTACTTTAGTAATCCTAGGATCATTTTTAAGCTTATAACTACTTTTTTTGTATTCGTTAAAGAGTTTTTTAAATCTTTGGTCCTTTCGTAAAAGGAAGTGGGCATTGGTTATCATTGATCTGAATTTATACATTTTGAATTTTTTTCCCTTCTCGCCAATTCTCTCCGGCACATCTGCCAAAATCGGTCCATCGGAATCGATTATGATCGCTAAAGCAGTAATAAGTGAAATCGGGCTAAATAAAATAAGAAGAAACAGACTGTTTATGATATCAAAAATTCTTTTTATTTTTTTTTGATAATTTATTCCTTTGAAAAAATTAGTCATATAAAATTTATTTTAAATGTGCTTTTCGTGTTTTGTCCCGGTAAAATTCTCCACCAAATTCTTTACTTTGGGCATGGAGTTTTTTTTGGCAATCAAAATTACGTCATTTGTGTTGACAATGATATTTTCGTCAAGATCAACACCAACGATTAATTTGTCATCTTGATAGTTATAAATTAGGCTATCGCGAACGTGTTCAAGATAAACTTTTCCTCTAATCACGTTTTCATAACTATGAGATTCTAAAGCTTCTTTCAAAGCTTCCCAGCTGCCAACATCGCTCCAACCAATATCCTCGACAATAACCATAGCTTCTTCTTTTGCTAGTTTTTCTAGAATAGCATTGTCGAAACTAATATTTTTGACCTGTCCATATTTAGTTTTTAAAATATCAGGAAAAATCTTTTTTCCATAACAAGCTAAAATTTTTTCGGTATTGGCATATATTTCTGGCGCTAACTTTCTAAAAGCCTTTAAGATGAACTGGGGTGTAGTAACAAAATAACCTAAATTCCATGCATACTCACCAGAATTAAAAAAAGTTTTAGCGGTTTTTTCATCAGGGCGATATTTGATATTTTTAAATTCATGAAAGGAAATGCCGTTCACTTCCCTAATTTTTTTACCAAAATGAATATAACCTAAATTGATACTGGCAAATCTTGGTTTATGGGTGATAAAAATAATTTTATTAGGATTTTTTTTAATTTCTTCGGCGGCTACCTTTAGAATTTTTCTAAAAACATGAACTTCTTTAACTAAGTGATCGCTCCAAAGAATTGCGATTGGCTCATTAGGATCAGTTTTAGCAATAATGCCGACAGACAAAGCAATCGCCGGAGCTACGTCTTTTTTTTCCGGCTCTAAGATTAAGTTTTTTTCGGGAATTTGAGGAAGTTGTTCTTTAATACTCTCTTTATAAAGAGAGTTTGAGGAAATATAGATGTCTTCATATTGAAAATCAGGCAAAAGACGCTCTACTGCCAATTGTAAAGTAGATTTGTTACCGATCAATTTTTCGAACTGCTTCGGAGATTTTTTCCTTGACAAAGGCCAAAGCCTTGTTCCTGTTCCTCCGGCAAATATTATTGCTTTCATAACGCATCCCCCGTCATCCCGAGGAGCGAAGCGACGAGGGATCTTTTTAAGATTTCCCTGCCTGTCGGTAGGCAGGTCGACTTCGCTCGAAATGACATTTCGAAAATTATTAATAAATGTTTCTTTGCTAAATCTTTTGACGTTTTCTTCTCCGTGTTTTCTTGTATTCGTTCTCAAATTGTACTTGATTTTAGCGAATCTTTCAACCGCCTTCCTCAATGAATTTTCCGACTGCTTATCAAAAAAAATCCCCGTCTTTCCCTCTATTACAGTTTCTAAAGCTCCTCCTTTTTTATAAGAAATTGCCGGGCAGCCGAAAAATTGCGCTTCCAGAGATATATAACCAAAATCCTCTTCCTGAGGCATGATTAACGCCTGCGCGTTTGAATATAAATAACCTAATTCTTCATCAGTTATTTTTTTGAAAAAAGTAATATTTCCTCCTGAAATTCTCCTTAGATTATTTTCTTCACTCCCTTCTCCAACAATAACTAAATTATCATTTAACTTATTAAAAACATTTATTGCCAAATCAATTTTCTTGTAAGGTTCTAATCGGGAAACTATGAGAAAATATTTTTTACGCACTCCTCTGTCATTCCGAGCGAGCGAAGCGAGTCGAGGAATCTTTTTTATTAGATCCCTCCATTTCGGTCGGGATGACAAACTTCGCCAATACTCGGTATCAAACGGTGGATAAATGACTTCAGAGTCACGATGATAATATTTTTTACACCGATTTTTTGCAGTTTCTGAAATTGAAAAAATTTTATCAGGTCTTTGAGCAGCTGCTAGATCCCATTGTTTTAAATACTCTAAATAATTTTTATTAAAAATATTTTCTTTAAAATAATCCTTCTGATGACTCCATAAAAATCGGGTCGGAGTCAAAAGATAACAAATATGTTTTGTTTTAGGTTGCGTAATAATTGATTTGGCAAAAGAAGAAGTAACTGAAATTACTAACTCATAATCATTGAAATTAAAAGACTCAAAAGCATAAGGATAAAAAGGGAAGGATGCAATTCTGTTCTCTCTTATTATTTTTGGAAGGTACTGAATAAATGAAGTTTTTATTTTTAAATCTTTAGCCCAACCGGCTTTTTTTGGATCAAAATAAGAAGTAAAAAATGTCGCCTCTGGAAACATTTCATAAAATGTTAAAAGCACTCTCTCCACTCCTCCCCACTTATCCAGCCAGTCATAAACTATTGCTATTTTCTTATCTAACATGCTAATTATTATATCTGATAAAATAAGAAACAAAATGAGCTTCAGTAAAAAATTGCTATTTATTATTTTTATAGTTTCAACAATATTTTTTCTTTTTGTTGGCTTTAATGTTTCGCCTTTTCTTCGCGGACCGGGAGAGTGGCCGCCAGACTGGAGATGGCCCTATTTATTCGTTAATACTCTAAACCGAATTTGGTTTCCTTTAATTGTTATTACTCTTATATTATCTTTATTCTATTTTTTAGAAAAAAAGAAATTGAATTCACTAATCTCACTAGTCTTATTGGTGGTTTTGTCATACTTTTTTCAACTCTCAATTCTCTACTTTAGTAGAAGCGGTATTTCTGTTTTAATACACAGAATCATTAATCCTGATTTGAACGGTTACTTTACCGAAGCTATAAAAATCAAAAATCTAGGAGAATTTTTGGCTAATTATCAGAAAAATGTTTTGAGTTTTTCTATGCACGCCACCGGACACCCGCCAGGATCAATAATATTTTTCTGGCTTATAGAAAAAATGATAAACGTTATTCCACTATTTCAAACCCTTATCGTTAATCTTATTCCTAAGCATCAAGATGTTTTATCTGTTTGGAACAGTCTAACTTTATCTCAAAAATCAACCGCAGTTTTTTCCGCCTTCTTTATTCCTTCTCTCGGTTCCTTAAACATTGTTCCTCTATTTTATATTGCTAAAAAACTTTTCAATTTCAAGACAGCTTTAAGATCTGTCTTACTGGCAATTTTCATCCCGGGACTAACTCTTTTTACCCCTCTTTCTGATGTTTTATTTCCTTTGTTTTTCTTATGTAGTTTTTTCCTCTTTATTAAAGGATTAAAAGAAAAGAATGGTTTATTGATTTCTTTTTCGGGCTTGATATTTTCTCTCGGATTATTTTTCAGCCTGTCTTTGTTACCATTAATTTTCATTTACTTTTATTATTTGATAAAAAACAAAAAATTGCTCATTCCTTTTTTAGCAGGTTTATTATCTTTCTATTTGTTGTTATTTTTGTTTAGATACAACGTCGTTCTAGTCTCCTACATTTTAATGACCGGACTGCCAAAAAACCGGTCTTATTTAATTTGGCTATTCTATAACCTATATGATTTTTCTATTTTTATCGGAATTCCGACAATAACGGTCTATCTTACAATGTTTTTTAAAAAAATAAAAGAACCTCTATTTGTTTCTTTTACTTTAATGTTTCTATTGTTAAATTTTTCCGGAGCAGTAAGAGGAGAAGTCGGAAGAATCTGGTTGCCTCTAATGTTTTTCCTTGTATTAACTGTCAGTAATTTTTTGTCAAACAAAATTAAACTATCAACAATGAACTTCCTAGTTATTTTGTTTATTCAGGCAGCGGAAATACTTCTTATTCAGGAATTCTGGGTGACGCTGTGGTAAATTTTCAAAGTTTCCTGTGACATTTTTTCGAAAGAATATTTTTTTATAATTTTATTGTATTCAAATCTAGGTTTTTTATCAATAAAATATTGAATTTTTTTGTAAATATCAGAAGAGTCTCTAGCGTCAAAAGACAAATATTGATCACCCCATAATTCTTTGAAAATTTCAATATTTGAAGCCATTATCGGTGTATCAAAATAAGCGGCCTCAACTAATGGTAAACCAAAACCCTCAGATAAAGACGGGTGAATAATGGCTAAAGCGTTTTTATAAAAAAAAATTAAATCCGACATCGGCGGATTCTTTATTAAGATTATTTTATTTTTAGACTTCGATGTCCCGATATATTTAATTATACGATCGGTGAAATAATCGTTTGGTCCGATAAGAATTAAATGATATTTATCGGAAATTTTTGCAAAAGCATCAATTAATCTCTCAACATTTTTATGCGGGTAAAAATTTCCCACATAGATAAAAAAGTCTTTAAATTTTATACCAAAACTTTTATTCTCTTTTGCGGTAAATATTTCATAACTAACTCCTTCATAAATAGGATATAGCTTCTTTGAGATTTCCGATCCATATATATCTGTTAGTTGCTTTTTTACAGCGTAGGTAGGAGTAATAATTTTTATTGCTCTTTTAACTTGAAGATAAACCACAATTTTAAAGAAAAAATGTTTTATTTGATAAATAAGCGTATTTTTAGTTGAAGCTTTTCCGGTTTTAAAAAATAAAGGGGTTGTATCGTGAATGGTGGCAATAAACTTTTTCCAATAAAAAACCGGGTAGCTAAAATAGGTAAAATGCATTAAGTCGAGATTATCCTTGACAAGTAAGGCTAAAAAACTTAGCTGTTCTGAAAAACTGTGCCACTTTTGATCAGCAATTCTTTTAATAATATTTTTGTTTTTAAATTTAATCTTTGCCGCATCTTGTCTCCGTAGGTAAACATAAAAAATCTCTTTTTTAGGGTTTTTTTTATCTAAATAAAACAAGAGGTTTCGTATATAAGTACCGACACCCGTTTGAAAATAGAACCTAGCATCAATGCCGATTTTTTTCATGAGATTAGTTTACGTTTTAAATCAACCGCTAAATAAATTAATTTATTAGTTAACCAATTATGACTCTTGGCATAATGCTTTCGATAAAAAATTTTCATCGAATCGTAAAAGTAAAAACTGGTTTTTTTTCTTATTTTTTGATCTGTTTTCTTTAAACCTGATACCGATTTCAAATGAAGCATTTGCCATAAAGGATAGTAGATTATTTTATAGCCTAGTTTCTTTATCTGAAAAGCCATTTCAATATCTTCACCGTAAGAAAAATAATCTTCGTCAAAACCGCCGATTTTATCAATAATATCCCGTCTTGTAAATAAAAAGGCACCTGTCGGTACATCTATCTCATGAATTTCTTTCAAATTTAGATTGACCAGGTGGTAACCGCCAAATATCTTATTTAAAAGGAAAGTGTTTTTAAATATTTTCTCCAGCCCAAGAAAATAAGTGAAAGACCGCCAGATGGTCGGAAAACCGCGATGGGAGGCCGGATCAATCTCGCCGGTCGATAAAACTACTTTGACCGTTAAAGCGCCAAGATCCGGTTTAGTTTTAAAAACATTAATAAGGTCGAAAAAGTCAATATCTGTTATTATCGCATCGGAATTGAGATATAAAATATATTTTCCTTTTGAATTGGTTACTCCCAAATTATTTCCTTTGCCAAAACCGAGATTTTTATTAGACAAAACTACTTTTAGATTTTTCCAATCAACTGCTATTTTTTTAAGCATCGGAATGCTACCATCTTTTGATCCATTATCAACTACCACCACTTGATAATTGAGAGGATATTTTTTTAGATTTCTTCTTAAATTAACAAGACATTTATTGGTTATTTTTTCCGTATTAAAGGAGACAATTATTATAGAAAGATCGATCATAAATAAATAAACTTACCTCTTTGGCGATTGCTTGGCGCGTCGAGCCTTTCCGCCGGTTCCTACTTTTCTTCTCTCTTTTTTTCGTGGATCTCGTGTTAATAATCCATTTTTTTTCAGAATTGGTCGATAGCTTTCGTCTACTTTGGATAAACTCCTGGAAATTCCGTGAATGATCGCTTCAAGCTGGCCATTCTTTCCTCCACCGGCAGTTCTTATCGAAATAGCAAACCTATTTTCGTTATTTGTCAATTTTAAAGGCGATAAAGCGAATTCGCGCTGATAATCAGAATATACTTGTTCAAAAGGTTTATCATTTATATAAATTTCACCCTTTTTAATTTTCTGATGACTTTTTATGTATAGTCTCACTCGGGCTACCGCTTGTTTTCTTCGTCCCACCCCTTCGTAATATTCAAGATTTTTTGTTTTTTTAGCCATATTATTTTACAAACTTGTCTTTGTATGGATGATTTTCATCCGAAAATACAAATAATCTTTTTAATCTTTCATCTCTAAATTTATTTTTCGGCAACATTCCTGATACGGCGTTTTTTATTATAATTCCTGGATTCTTTTCCAAAAGACTGCTAAAGTTAATTGTCTTTAATCCTCCGGGGTAGCCAGAATAACGGGTATAGATTTTTGTCTGACTTTTTCTACCGGTTATCACTATTTTTTTTGCGTTAATAACGACAACATAATCACCAGTATCAAGATAGAATACATAATTAGTCTTATTTTTACCTTGGAGAAAACGGGAAATTTCCGGAGCTACTCTCCCTAGAACCCGTCCTGAGACGTCAACTAAATGCCAACCTCTTATTATTTCTTTTAATTTAACTGGTTTTGTTTGTTCGGTTAAGTTTTTCATTTTTAATTTCTTCTGAAACTACTGGATACACCCAGATTATTCTTGCCATCGTGGCTCCGTCTGTGCTTCTCATATTCATTTTAACGATTCTGACATAGCCGCCATTAATTTTGGATAAGGCTGGACCAACAACTTTAAAACCGTTATTAATAATTTTTTCCTCTCCTAAGTAACGTAGCAAATAATTTTTATTGGCCTCTGATTTAAGTTTCATCTTGGAAACTAATTTCTCCAAATATGGTTTTAGGGCTTTTGCTTTGGTTAAAGTCGTCTGCAAATGACCATTGGACAAAAAATTAATAGCCAATTTTCTCATTAACATTTTATTGGCATCTTTTCCCCAATTAAATTTTATTTTTTTTACTCCATGTCTCATATATTTACTCTAATCCTATACCCATTTTCTTTAATTCTTCTTCAATTAATTGAATTGACTTCTTACCTACTCCTTTCATTTCAATTAATTTCTCTTTGCCAGCTTTAATTAAATCGGCGACCGTCTCAATCTTTTCTCGAAGCAGGGCATTAATAACTCGTGATGGAAGATTAAGTTCATCGATAATGACTTCAAATAGTTTTTTGTCAATTTCTTCTTGCCTGACCTCTTCGGCGGTTTTTTCTTTTTTGACGGTTGGCGTATCTTTGCCCGATAGAATGTGGGCGAAATATTCGCTCAATAGATTAGAGGCTTGTTTAACAGCTTCTGTCGGACTAATACCTCCATCAGTCCACAGTTCAAGCGTTAATTTTTCATAATTGGCTTTTCGGCCAACACGCGTTTCTTCAACTTTAATATTAACTTTTTTAATAGGAGAAAAAAAGGCGTCAACGTGAACAAACCCGTATTCTTTGTTTTCTCTTTCTTCGACTGTCGAATAACCAATTCCTACTTCAACAATTGCTTCCAAAGACAGTTTGCCTTTATCATCACTTATTTCACCCAAATATAAATCTTTATTAACCGGTTTGATTTCTCCTTCAATATCTTTACCGTAGAGTTTTTTAGATCCCTTGGCCGAAAGAGATATTTTAAAAGGCCCTCCTTCTTTGACATCAAATTTAAGTTTTTTTAAATTCAAAACGATTTCTAAAACTGATTCTTTAATTCCAGGAATCGTCGTAAAAAGGTGCGGAGCACCATCAACTTTAACTTGAGTGATAGTCGCTCCTTTCAAAGAAGACAAAATCGTCCTTCTCAAGGCATGAGCTAAACTCTGACCAAAGCTTAAAGGCAGAGGTTCAAAAATAAATTTTCCGTAATTACCCTCTTCAAGCTTTTGGGTAAAAAAATTGGGTTTGAGCATATTTATATAAAATTTATAATTTTTATAACTGTTATATTACCTAGAATAATATTCAATTATTAATCTTAAATTGCATTGTTTTAATATTTCATCGGCTGTCGGCGCTGATATTAACTTACCAGCAATGGCTTTTTTTTCTAGCCAACCAGGAATAAGAGCATCTTTATTGGTAAGCACTTTTTCAATATAAGGGATTTTTGCGGTTTTTTCTTTTAAGAAAGAGATTTTATTGCCTGTTTTAACCTGATAAGATGGAATATTCATTTTACCGTCGTTAATAGCGATATGCCCGTGAGTTACCAGTTGACGCGCCGAAGCGCGAGTCGGAGCAAGACCTAATCGATAAACAATATTGTCTAACCTGCTTTCTAAAAATTGAGATAAATATAAAGCCGTATTCCCTTTTTTTATCACAGCTTTTTTAAAATAATTTTTCAGCTGTTTTTCGCTCAATCCAAAGATAAACCTTAACTTTTGTTTCTCCCTCAACTGTAAACCCCGCTCAGAAATTTTTCTTCTAGTTCTTACTCCGTGCTGACCAGGTAAAACGTTGAGTTTATTCAAAAGACGAGTATGGGACTTACTCCCTGGCGTTTTTAAACCCAGATCAGTTCCTTCCCTCCGGGCAATTCTATTTTTTGGTCCTGTGTATCTCATATTTTAAACTCTTCTCACCTTCGGTGGCCTGACACCATTATGTGGTATTGGTGTAATGTCGATAATTCTGTTGATTTCTATCTTTGACGATTTAACTGCACGAAGTGAGGCTTCTCGGCCTGGGCCAATACCCTTAATAAAAATGTCTGCCGATTGAAAATTAAAGTTGTCGATGGCTTTTTTCAAAGCGGCTTCGGTAGTTGTCGTCGCCGCGTAAGGAGTAGACTTTCTCGTTCCAGAGAAGCCGTGCATCCCGCAACTTCCGGTGACAATTGGGTCGCCTTTCTCCGTCGTTATCGTCACTATTGTATTATTAAAAGTGGCGGTGATATAAATTCTTCCTCTTTCTACGATTTTTTTTATTTGTTTGTTTGCCATAAATTTTTATTTTTTTTCTGGTACTGCTTCCTTAGGAGCCTCTTCACCAGTCTTACCCTGCTCCATCTTAGCCCAAACTTCTTTTCTCAAAGCGCCAACGGTCTTTCTTTTACCTCGTTTAGTACGGGCATTTGATTTGGTCCTTTGACCCCTGACTGGTAAACCTCTCAGGTGTCTAAGCCCTCGATAGCTGCCGATCTCTTTCAATCTTTTTATGTTTTCTGTCAAGGCTTCTCTCAGATCTCCTTCTACTTTATAGCTTTTTTCAATTACTTCGTTGATCTTTTTAAATTCTTCTTCGCTTGTTTCTTTGACCCTTTTGTGAGGATCAACTTTAGCTTGTTCAAGAACACTACCAACATTGTTCCAGCCAATACCATAGAGTAAAGTAAGAGCATAGTCAATCCTTTTATCGTCCGGCAATGTAATTCCTAAAAATCTAGCCATATTGTTTATCCTTGTTTTTGCTTATGCTTAACGTTGCTGCATATAACGTATAATCTCCCTTTTCTTTTGACCATTTTACACTTGGGACAAATTTTTTTTACTGACGAGGCTATTTTCATATTCGGTAAACTATCCTTCCTCGGTTTAAATCATAAGGAGTAATCTCTGCTCTGATTTTATCACCCGGAAGAATTTTAATATAATTTTTTCTCATTTTACCTGATAAATAACATAAAATTACTTTTTCGGAATTAAAAAGCTTGACTTTAAAAAGCGTGTTGGGAAGGTTCTCGACTACCTCTCCTTCAACTACAATCACATTATCTTTCATAAACCTAATATTTTATCACAACTGACAATATAATACTATTGAAAATTGTCATCCTGGATTTATTCCAGGATCTCGCTTACAATTTTATGTCAATATTAATGTTTTATCCTCTGTTATCGCCACTGTGTGTTCAAAACAGGCCGATAAACTTCCATCTTGGGTCATTATTGACCAATCGTTTTCTTTTTCATAGACGATTTCTTCTGTTCCCATCGAATAAATCACTTCAATCGCTATGGTCAAACCTGACCTGATCAATAAAGTCTTATTTATTGGTTTCTCCTTGTATCCGAATATGTATGGGTCTTCATGAAGAGTTTTTCCAATTCCATGTCCTGTTAGTTCTTTGAGAATAAAAAATCCCTGACCATAAATCTCTTTTTCAATTGCCGCAGATATTTGACCCAGTCGATTACCTGACTTTGCAGCAACGATTGCCTTATTTAAAGCCCTTTTTCCTGTTTCTAAAAAATGATTGATTTTGTCATCTGGATTTCCGCCTATAAAAAGAGTTGTGGCAAAATCAGTGTGATAACCTTTGAAATACATACCAATATCCAAAGTCAGCACGTCTCCCTGTTTTAATTTTCTATCAGAGGGGGGAGTGTGCACTACCTGGTTATTAATAGGTAAACAAGTCGTCCAAAAATAATCCTTGACCTTTTTGAAAGAAGGCTCTCCTCGTTGTTTTTTTATCAACTCGGAGGCTAGATTATCAATCTCTTTGGTAGTATTACCAACGTCGATCTTTTTTAAAAGTGCCGCCACTACTCGTTTCAATCGAAGACCTCCCTCTTGCATTATCCTTATCTCTTCTTTCGTTTTTAAATCAATATTCATGAGTAACAGATCGTTCGATAAACCTCTTCTAATTTGTCATGGAAATCTTCGATGGAAAAATTGTTTTTGACTAAAAAATCAGCGTAGGCAATGGTAGGAGCCATATTAATTCCGATAAGCTCGTCTAAATCTCGTTCTTCTCCATAAAGTTTATTTCGATGTGATCTTTTAATAGAGCGGGCCCACCTTAAATGTTTGTCGGCGTAAATAGCCAATAAATAAATTTTTATCTTGGGAAAGGCCTTTCTTAAATATAGATATTCTTGCCAGCTTCTCATTCCATCAATGACAATGGTCATGTTGTCTTTTAACATCTCCTTAATTTTTCCTTCATTCATAATAGCGAGCGCTGGCATTCCGTATTTTTGCCTTAATTCTAAGCGGACTTTTTTATGGGTTTTTTCAACGTGAGGCAAATGATTGTCGTCAATATATTCATTGATAGCTTTTCCAAAAGAGATTGAAGGAAGACCTTGTTTTTTAAAAAAATCGTTGGCGTCCGTTTTACCTACTCCGGGTAAACCAATAATAGCGATGATTTTTTTATCCTTGGCGGCCCAATTTTCTATTTTATTTTTGACCAACTGTTTTCCTAAGCTTTTTAAGATTTCTCTATTGACTATTTTTATGCTTTGAAGGCCGTCAATTTCTATCAATTTTTTTAGTTTTCTGTAATATTCCAAAACAGGCAGAGTAAATTTCTTAAACAACTCAATTCTTTTTTTTGTCGCCGGGATGGTTTCGTCCCCTCTAAGCTGACTATTTCTGTAAACAAGACGATATATTGCTTCTTTATCAGAAACTTCCAGATAAATGACCTTATCAACATTGTTGGAGAACTTTTCTGCCTGCTTGATGGTTCTTGGAAAACCATCTAAGATATAGCCTTTTTTATATTCTGGACGCGAAAGATAGGAATTGACAATTTCTATTGTTTTATCATCGGGGATCAACAAACCAGTATTCATGACTGTCTTTATATAGTGACCAAGCTTGGTTTTTTCTTTTGCCAGCCGTCTGAATATGTGGCCGGTTGACAAATAAGGAATACCCAATTGCTTGGATAATAGGTTTCCTTGAGTTGATTTCCCTGATCCTTGAATGCCGATTAAAACCAATTTCATATTGTTTAATCTAATTTTTTAGTTTCTTTATGCGGCGTGTGCTTTTTGCATTTTCGGCAATATTTTTTTAATTTTAGAGCCGAGACGGTGTTGACTTTATTTTTTTCAACCACATAATTAAATGATTTGCAGACTTCGCAAATCAAACCAACCAATAATCTTGAACCTTTTTTAGCCATATTATTTATTGTACAAACTTATCATAACTTCTCATCACAAGCTGCGCTTCTACCGTCTTAAAAGTTTCCAAAATCACCGAAACGACGATGAGAATACCGGTTCCTCCTATTACTAAGTTAGTTAAACCGGTAAACTTCGATACCAAGACCGGCATGACGGCGATTAAACCTAAGAAAACCGCTCCAACGCTGGTTATTTTATAAAGGATTTTTTCCAAATATTGTTTTGTTGCCAGACCTGGCCGAATTCCGGGAATAAACCCTCCGTGTTTTTGGATTTCATCGGCGATCTTTTGCGGGTTAAAAACGACCACAGTATAAAAATAAGTAAAACCGATAACTAAAATAAAATAGAAAAAATTATAAAAAAATCCTGCTGGAGAGAAAAAACTGACTAAAAATTTGCCAATTGGGGCTAGAGTGACGTTATGTACATTAGCAAAAAAGTTACCGATCAACTGAGGAAAAAGAACGAAAGAAACGGCAAAAATAATCGGAATTACTCCTGCTTGGTTCAATTTTAAAGGCAAGAAATTAGAGGCACCTTGATAGAGACGGTTACCTTTAATTCTCTTGGCATAATAAACCGGTATCTTCCTTACTGCTTCGTTAATAAATACAATCGAAGCAATGACAAATATTGCTAAAACTATAAAAATCATTATATTAAAAATCATTTCCGAAGTTAAAACTGCAGCCGTTTTTGTCAGTATTACTGGCAATCGACCGACGATACCGGCAAAAATTAATAAAGAAACGCCGTTACCGACTCCAAATTCAGAAATTAATTCGCCAAACCAAACGAGAATAAATGTACCGACAACCATGGTAAAGACAAAGGAAAAAAACTCTAAAGGAGACAGGTTACCGATAATTTTTTGATTTTTTAAAAGCATAAAAATACCGACTGACTGAACAATCGTCAAGGGTAAAGTTAAAATTCTAGTATATTGGTTGATTTTGTGACGGCCGTATTCGCCTTCTTTAGATAATTGCTCAAGAGCTGGAAACATTACTGTCAAAAGCTGAAGAATAATGGAAGCATTGATATAAGGATTTAGGCCTAAAGCCATCACTGAAAAATTAATCAATGTTCCTCCGGAAAAAATGTCTAAAAGCGATAAGAACTGATTGGAAGCAAAAAGGGCTCTAAGACGTGTTAGGTCAATCGTTGGCACGGGCATAAAAGCAAACAGCCGAAAGACCAAAAAAATAAACAAAGTAAAAAAAACTTTTCTTTTTAACTCTGGATCTTTAAAAAGAAGACTAATTTTTTCTAAGATTTTTTTCATAAAATTTACTTTTTTTAAATTTACCGCTCATTATGGATTTGTTTTTTCCTTTACCGCGAAGGAGAGGAAAGCGCTTAACCATTCTTCCCTGTCCTCCTTCAAAATGAAGAGGAATGCTTTCTCGTGCTTTTTGATGACGTGTAGTTCCCCGACCTGACTTGGAACCTTTACCGCTTCCCAAACCGCGACCCAGTCTCTTTTTTTTAGAATGAACTGTTTTTGGTAAATTTGATAAAAAATCTATCATATGTGTCTGAACATTTGTAACGCTTTCATTATCGCATAGGTATTAACTATTTGGTTTCGAGATCGGATTATTTTACCCGATGCGTTTTCTACACCGGCTAAATCCAATAAAACACGAGCCACGCTACCGACCTTAAGACCGGTTCCTTCTGGTGCCGGTTTGAGGAGAATCTTTGATGCTTTATATTTCAATCTAATCTCATGGGGAATTGTTTTGTTTTTGATTGGAACAGTAATCAAATGTTTTTTCGCATAAGTGATTGCTTTTTGAATAGCCGGAGGCACTTCTTGACCCCTACCTAAACCAATTCCCACTTTTCCTTTTTTATCGCCGACGACTACCAGTGCGGAAAACGTCACATAATTACCGCCGGGTATCTTTTTAGAAACTCGTTTAATCAAAAGAACTTTTTCTTCAAATTTTTTTTCTTCTGGATTTCTTATGTCCTGTCTCATACTTTTATTCCTCCTTCCCTAAGCCCATCACAGAGAGCCTTAACTCTACCTTTATAAATATAAATATTTCTATCAAAAACCACCGTACTGATTTTTTTTTCTTTAAGAACTTTGGCCAACTGTAAACCTACTTCTTTAGCTTGATTAACTTTTTTACTCTTAGGCAGTTTTTGACTGGAAAAAGAGACTAGTGTTGTTCGTTTTTCGTCGTCTATAGCTTGAGCATAAATATAACGATTAGATCGATACACCGAGATTCTTGGTCTTTTTTCTCTTCCCTCAATACTGGTACCTATTCTTCTTTTTTTTCTTGTTTTTTTATTAAAATTTATTTTTCCCATATTAAGCGACGGTTCCTCCGGCAACTTTGGCTTTCTTGCCTGGTTTAATTCTTAATTTTTCACCTTCGTATTGTATGCCTTTGCCTTTATAAACGTCTGGTTTTTTCAATATCTTTATCTGATAAGCAATTTCTCCTACCAACTGTTTATCACAACCTAAGACAACGACCTTATTGTTACCTTCTACCTGAAATTTTACTCCTGATGTTTTTTTAAAAACTACCGGATGTGAGTAACCGATCTTAAAGACCAAATCTTCCTTATCGAGTTTGACCGTATAACCAGTGCCGACTACTTTCAACTTTTTCTCCCATAATTTTTGCACGCCCAAAATAGCGTTATTAATGAGCTGTCGATAGAGACCATGAATTGATTTGGTCTTTTTTTCATCATCATTTCTTTTAACCAATAAGTTATTTTCCCGAGTCAAAATCTCTAATTTATCAGGAAGTTCTATTGTTAACTCTCCATGTGGTCCTTTCACGTTGATCTTCTTTTTATCAATACTTACACTTACGCCTTGGGAAATTTCGATTGTTTTTTCGCCTATTTTTGACATAATTCGACAAGCTGACTACCAAATACTAAATAGTAATTCTCCACCCAATTTCTGTTTTTTAGCTTCTTTATTGGTCAAAATTCCTTTTGAGGTCGAAATAAAAGAAAAACCATAACCAGACAAAACCGGTTTCAAATTGCGGTAAGAGACATAATAGCGGCTACCGGGTCGAGAATAAACTTTGACGTCGGAAAAAACTGGAACTGTATTCTCATATAAAAGTTCTATGGTGATTTTTTTAGGTTTGTCTCCCGTAATCTTATAACTTTTGATAAACTTAATCTCGGTCAGCTTTTTAAGAATTTCTTCTCTCATCCGACTATAAGGAGATTCTATTACTTCTTTCCTGGCCATATAGCCGTTTTTAATCCTGATTATAAGATCAATTGCTGGGTTTTCCATAATTTTTAAGTCGCTTCAATAACTTTCTTGGTTACCTTTCCATGACTTCTAAAAGTTCTTGTCGGAGAAAACTCTCCTAATCGATGACCAACCATCGCTTCAGAAATAAAGATTTCAGTAAACTTTCTCCCGTTGTGGACAGCCAGATTATGACCAACAAACTCAGGAGAAATTTGAGAGTCTCGAGACCAAGTCCGAATTGGCTTATTATCTCTTGATTCTTTCTGCTTCATAATTTTCTTTAAAAGCTTTTCATCCACATATGGACCTTTTTTTAGTGATCTGCTCATATTTTTACCAAGAAATTTTTCTAACTCCGGGAATTTCTCCGTTTAATGCTTTTTCTCTAAAACAAATCCTACACATTCCAAATCGACGCATATAGCCTCTAGCTCGACCGCAAAAAGGACAACGGTTGCGATATCTAACCTTGTACTTTTGTTTTTTTCTAAATTTTACTTCGTCTGATGTCTTGGCCATTTTGTGATTTGTTATTTATAATTTATGATTTTTTAAACGGTATCCCCAATAATTCGAATAGCTTTTTTCCGTTCTCGTAACTTCTAGCATTTGTAACCACTGTTACTTCCAAGCCTCTTATTTTATCAATTTTATCAAACTCTATCTCAGGAAAAATTATCTGCTCACTAAAACCGATGTTTAGATTGCCGTGTTGATCGATAGTTTTTTCCGCAATTCCTCGGAAATCTCTCAATCTTGGAATAATGACTTTTATAAGTTTCTCTAAAAAACTATCCATTTTTTTACCTCTCAGGGTCACTTTAACACCGATTGGGGTTCCTTTTCTTAATTTAAAAGCCGACACAGAAATACGGGCCCGGGTTATAACCGGATTCTGGCCGGTAATTATCGCTATCTGTTCTTTTATCTTATCTAAGACTCCTTTACTAGTTATCGCTTCTCCGGCGCCGACATTGACGACGATTTTAACAACCTTGGGAACAGCCATTATATTTCCTATTTTAAGATCGGACATCAATTTCTTCTTAACCTCCTGATTGTAATAATCTTTAAGCGTCATAGTTATATTTTGCTTTCGCATTTCTTACAAACTCTAAGTTTTTTGTCTTTCTCTACTTTAAACCCTATTCTCGTCATTTTTCCACACTTAGGACAAATCAACATTATTTTGGCAACGTCAAGCGGACGAGGAACATCAACGATGCCGCCTTGAGGCATTTTGTCACTTTTTTTAACATGACGTTTATAGATATTAATATTGGGAATCAAAATCTTGTTAGACTTTTTATAAACTTTTTCGACTTTTCCTTCTCTTCCTTTGTCTTTTCCCGCCATGACTCTGACTTTGTCTCCTTTTTTGATCTTCATACGCCATCGTGTCATCCCGAGGGAGTGAAGCGACCGAGGGATCTATTTCAAGATTCCTCGACTTCGCTCGGAATGACAAAAATTTCTAATATATTTCTTCTGCCAAACTGACAATTTTATTAAATCCTTTGTCTTTGACTTCCTTGGCAATCGGACCAAAAATTCTCGTCCCTTTTGGGTCTTTGATATCCGGTCCGGCCAAAATCACGCAGGCATTGTTGTCGAATCTGATATAGCTGCCGTCTTTTCTTCTTTTTTCTTTTCGTGTCCGGACTATCACCGCCTGTAAAATATCACCTTGTTTCACTGCGGCATAAGGAATTGCTTTCTTTACGGTAACAGTGATAGTTTCCCCTAAATATGCGTAATGCCGATTGCCTTTTTTTGCCATCCCGATCATCGAAACTTTTTTAGCTCCGGTATTATCAGCGACGTTTAAAATTGTTCTTAGTTGCAACATACTTTTAACTTTTTACTTTAACTTTTGAATTTTTACTTTTAACTTCTAACTTTTCTATAACTTTAAAATGTTTATCTTTTGATATTGGTTTCGTTTCTTCAATTTTTACCTTATCTCCTATTTTCAAATCTAAATCCTCATTGTGTGCCTTATATTTCTTATGGCGAATGATTACTTTTCTATATCTTGGGTAAGTAAATTTACGCTCGACCTTAACAACGGCGGTTTTTTGCATTTTTGTAGAAACCACCTCTCCAACTAAAGTTTTCTTCATATTTTTTTGTTTTTTAAACTTTCAATCTCTTTTTTTTCCGTTAAAACTGTCAATAAAACCGCTAACTGTTTTCTTTTTTTCATCAGTAAATTGGTGTCTTTTGCCGGGGCGCTTTTTTGCGAAAGCCTTAGCTTAGCAATTTCTTCTATTAGTATCATCGTCTCTTGAGTTAATTCTTTTACAGTCTTGTCTCGATATTGTTTAGTTAATTTTTTCATACTGTTTTCGATACCACTTTAGTTTTAACAGAAAGTTTAGAAGCCACAGTTCTTAATACTTCTAAACTTTCATCCCGGCTTAATCCATCAATCTCAAACAAAACCCTGCCTGGTGTAACTGAAGCAACAAAATGATCAACATCTCCTTTACCTGATCCCATAGTTACCTCTGGTGGTTTTTTAGTATATGGTTTATCGGGAAATATTCTTATCCAAAATTTACCATACTTTCTCGTCGCGCGAGCGAAAACCACCCTGACCGCTTCTATTTCTCTGTCCTTGATCCAACCGGTAACGACAGTTTTTAAACCATAATTACCGAAATTTAATTTATCTCCTTTGGTCGCCAATCTCCGCCAAATTCCTCGAAACTGTTTTCTGTATTTTTGTCTTTTTGGTGCTAACATATTTATTTACATATCCATACCTTAACTCCTATGTATCCTGATTTTGTCAGGGCTGGATAACGAGCAAAATCAACTTCCTCTCTTATGGTTGATGTCGGAACTGTTCCTTGGAAATATTTTTCCCGGCGGGAAATTTCCGCGCCGGCGATTCTGCCTCCGAGTTGAATCTTCACTCCTTTTCCTCCGGCTTCAATGACTCGATTCATTGTGTTATGAACAACTGACCTATGAGGAAAATTTCTCACTAATTTTTCCGCAATTGACTGAGAAACAAAATAGGCGTTAAGGTATGGTTTTTTAACCGGTTCAATTTTGATATCAAGCTTCAACTCCTCATTCCTGTCTGCTCTTTTAAGAAACTTAACGATAAATTTTTTAATATCTTCTAATCCTTTTCCACCCCGACCAATTATCATTCCTGGTTTGACGGAAAAAATAATCAAAGTAATTTTATTAATAGCTCTTTCTATATCAATCTGTGTCACAGAAGCAAAAGCCAGCTTCTCCATCAGGCTTTTTCTGATATTAATATCAGATTCTAGATTGTTCCGATAAGTTCTTTTGTTAGAAAAGAACCAGCGAGAATTCCAGTTATAAATAATTCCGAGTCTCAATCCTTTCGGATGAACCTTTTGTCCCATTTATTTTTCTTTGCCCGCCGAAGCTTTAGCGAAGGCGGGTTTCTTAACTTGTAATTTGGATTTTGTTATTGATTTGTCATTTGTTATTTGTAATTTGTTATTTTCTGTTTTAACAAGAATTATCTTAATATGACTTTTTCTTTTAATAATAGGCTTAGGTGTTCTTCTTCCTCCTGGTCGATATCTTTTTAATTTTTGCCCTTCTTCAATGGTAAAAAGTCTAAATTTTAACAAATCGTCATTAACTTTTAAAGACTGTTTAGCATTGCTTACAGCTGATTTTATCGCTTGATAAAGCACCTTGGTCGCTTTTTGCCTTCCGTAAAAAAGGTGGTCAAGAGCCGTAACCGGACTCATTTTTTTGACCGCCGAAAGATAAAATCTCAACTTCTTCGACGGAATAGCAATGTTTTTTAGATATGTTATTGACTCTTCCATGGTTTAGGGTTTTCTCCTTTTAATAATTAAATGTTTATTCCATCGATTTTTATCTCTGGTTCGTTTACCCCGAGCTGGCTTTCCCCACGGTGTTTTTGGGTGCATCCCTTCACCGCTTTTTCCTTCTCCACCTCCGTGAGGATGACTGCGAGGGTCTTGAGCTGTGCCTCGAACCGTTGGCCTAATTCCCATCAAAATATTCCTTCCAGCCCGCCCAATCACTTCGTCTTTATGTTCGATATTACCTACCTGACCGATAGTGGCCCAGCAGTCATTTAAAAATCTTCTTATTTCTCCAGATTGAAGTTTTAGCTGGGTATATAAGTCTTCCTTAGCAACAACGACAGCTGTTGTACCAGCGCTTCTCGCCATCTGACCGCCACGTCCGGGATAAATCTCAACATCATGAACAGAGACACCAATCGGAATATTTTTCAGAGGTAAAGCATTGCCAATCTTAATATCGGCTTTAACGCTGGCGATTACCTTGTCTCCATCTTTCAAACCAGCTGGTTGAATGATGTATCTTAACTCGTTGTCTTTATATTTGACTAAAGCAATCAAAGCATTCCTGTTAGGATCTCTCTCAATTCTGGTCACTTCACCTTCGACGTCTCTTTTGTCTCTTTTAAAGTCAATCAATCGATAGTATCTTTTTTGTCTTCCACCCTGGTGACGGACTGAAATTGAACCGGTATTATCCCTTCCAGAATGTTTCTTCAAAATTACTTTTAGATTTTTTTCTTCCATATCTTATGTCTGGGGAAATAAATCAATCTTTCCCTCTTTTAATTTAACAAAAGCGATTTTCCTGTCTGCTAATTTTTTAGCTGTCATTTTGCGGCCAAACTTTCTCGTTTTCCCTTTTCTTACCATTACTCTAACATCGCTAACCTTGACTTTATAAATTTTTTCCAAGATTTCTTTAATTTGATATTTATTCGCCTTAGAATTAACTTTAAACATATAGACCTGGTCTTTTACCAGATTAGTGGCTTTTTCAGTCAATACCGGTGCAATAATTACATCATTAATTTTCATGTTTTTTCAAAAAATGGTTTTTAAAAACATCTATTGAGCTTTCAAAAAAAATCAATTTTGTACTATTTAAAATCTGATACGTATTCAAAGATTGACAATCAATTAAATCTACTCCTGACAAATTTCTAGTTGCTAGAACAAAATTATTTTTTTCCATCTTGGGTAAAACAAAGGTGATTTTTTTTCCTGCCAGCTTAAGAGTCTTTAAAAAATTAGCGACAATTTTTGTCTTTGGCTCTATTTTTAAAGCTGAATCAGCGATTCCGAAAATACTTTTTTCTTTGAATTTTAATGTCAAAGCTCCAAAAAAGGCCTTCCTTTTCTGTTTTTTATTTATATCTAAAGAATAATCTTTTGGTTTTGGCCCGCCGACGATTCCTCCTCCGACAAAAATCGGGGCTTTTATATCTCCGTGGCGAGCTTTTCCTGTTCCTTTTTGTCTATAAATCTTTCTCGTCGAGCCAACTACTTCGCCACGGGTTTTGGTCGAGGCGGTTCCTTGTCTTTGATTAAACTGATAGACTCTGACTGCTTGAGCTAATAACTGCGGTTTGACAACAATAGAAAAAACTTCTTTTGGTAAAACCAGAGTTTTTTTTTCTTTGCCGTCGATATCATAAACCGGAACCGTTAAACCGTCTGTTTTCTTAACGGTAATTTTCTTCGTTTCTGATTTCTTTTCGGTTTTAGTTTTTGGCATAATAACTTCTCAATACTAACTCCTAACTTCCAATAGTCCTCCTTTGTGTCCTGGCACTAATCCTCTGACGACAATTCCATCGTCTTTAACCTCAACGACTTCCAAACCTTTTACCGTCACTCTGTCATTGCCCATTCTTCCGGCCATTCTTTTTCCTTTAAAAACCCGTCCTGGGGTGGTTGTCATTCCGATTGACCCTGGAGCTCTTTCTCCGTGGGACTGTCCGTGAGTTCTCAGACCGCCTTTAAAGTGATGTCTCTTGACTACTCCCTGAAATCCTTTTCCTTTGGAAATTCCAGAAACAGATACTTTATCTCCTTTTTTTAAAAAAACCGTTGGCTTTACGACTTCGCCAACGTATATTTTTGTCTCTCCAATTGCGATTCCTTTTTTACCTTTGCCCGCTGAAGCCTCGGCGGAGGCGGGCTCTTCAATAAACTTTACCTTATCTCCATAATCTTCAAGTCTGAACTCTCTTAAAAAACGAAGCGGGGTTTTTATCCCCGCTTTTTCTAATTCTTTTTGGACTGGCCTTTTGATGTTTTTGATTTGACCGAATCCGAGCTTGACGCTAAAATATCCATGCTTGGATGGCATCTTAACATCGGTAAGCCAACAAGAGTCGGTTTTTATAAAAGTAGTCGGGATTCTTTCTCCCTTGTCATCAAATCTCTGTGATTGTGTTGATTTTGCACCTAAAATAAAAGCTGGCATATATGTGACTCTAAAATAACAACATCCCAACCCATGAACCAGATTTGCCTCCGGCAAAACGGTTCAGGGTTGGCATGAACTGAACTTTGTTCTAGTTCATGCCAAAAAAAATAGCCCCAGATTGGGGCCAAAATCCAATCCGGAAAAATATTAATCCTTTGCTCCCGAACAAAGAATAATTAACATGTGCATAAATTATATACTATCAATTTGTGAGGGTCAAATGAATTTTACATCTTCACTTCAACCTCAACATCGGCAGGCAGTTCGAGATGCATCAGAGAATCAATCGTCTGATTAGTGGGATTAATAATATCAATCAACCTTTTGTGGATTTTTAAGCCGAAATGTTCGCGGGCGTTTTTATCAATGAATGAGGCTTTATTAACAATATAAACCTCTTTTTTAGTCGGCAGAGGAATCGGGCCAATAATCGAAGCGCCTGTCCTGATTGTCGTATCAACAATCTTTTGACAGGTCTCATCGATCAACCTATGATCGTACGATTTTAGCTTAATTCTGATTCTTCCTTTCGGCATATTAAAGTGCGAAAAAAATTACCTAATTAACCTAATTGATCTAATTGATCTAAACAATAACCAATCACCAATTTTCAAATTGGGATTTTGATAATTGGGTCTTTTTTAGAAATTAGGTCAATTAGAAATTAGAAATTTACTTAATAATCTTTGTGACAACTCCCGCTCCCACTGTATGACCACCCTCTCTAATGGCAAACTTCAATCCTTCTTCCATTGCTACTGGATAAATCAACTTAGCGGTGACCTTAACATTGTCACCTGGCATAACCATTTCTACTCCAGCTGGAGGGGTTACTTCACCAGTAATGTCAGTGGTTTTGATATAGAACTGCGGTCGGTAACCTTTGAAAAAAGGCGTATGACGTCCACCCTCTTCTTTGGTGAGAACATATACTTCTGCTTCAAATTCGGTATGAGGAGTAATTGATCCCGGTTTTGCTATAACCTGTCCTCGTAAAACATCGTCTTTTTCAATTCCGCGAAGAAGCAGTCCGACATTGTCACCAGCCCGAGCCTCATCCAGTGTTTTTCTGAACATTTCGACTCCGGTGATAACTGTTTTTTTGGTTTCTTTGATGCCAACTATTTCTACTTCTTCATTAACTTTGGCAATGCCTCTTTCGACTCTTCCGGTAACAACGGTGCCGCGACCGGAAATCGTGAAGACGTCCTCAACCGGCATCAAGAATGGTTTATCAACTGGTCGGACAGGTTCGGGAATGTATTCGTCTACCTTAGCAATTAATTCTTCAATCGCCTTAATTGCTTCTGGATCATCAGACAAAGCTTTAAGAGCTGATCCTCTGATTATTGGAATTTTGTCTCCGTCGAATTTATATTTCTTCAAAAGATCTCTTACTTCCATTTCTACTAAATCAAGAATTTCTTTATCGGCGACCATATCAACTTTATTCAAGAAAACAACGATGGCCGGGACGTTAACTTGACGGGCAAGAAGAATATGTTCTCTGGTTTGGGGCATTGGGCCGTCTGGAGCTGAGACAACGAGAATGGCTCCATCCATCTGAGCAGCTCCGGTAATCATGTTTTTGATGTAGTCGGCATGGCCTGGAGCATCAATATGGGCGTAGTGCCTTTTGTCGGTTTCGTATTCGCTGTGATGAAGATTGATGGTGACTCCACGAGCTCTTTCTTCAGGAGCTTTATCAATATCTTCATATTTTAAAAACTTTGCTTTGCCTTTTTTTGACAAGACATAGTGAATTGCTGATGTAAGAGTAGTTTTACCATGATCGACGTGACCGATGGTTCCGATATTCAAATGAGGCTTGTTTCTCTGAAATTTACCTTCTGCCATATTAAATTAAAAAAAATAATTAATAACAAATAAAAGAAAGCCTAAAAATAACGAAGGCTTTAAACAATTTATTTGTTTTTATAATAAAGGTAAGTCGGCAAAAAGTCAAGAACAATTTTATGATAAAATATAAAAATGTTGAATGAAGAGCAAAAAAAGGCAGTTGAATATAATAAAGGACCGCTGTTGATTGTTGCCGGAGCTGGGACTGGAAAGACAACTGTCATCGTCGAAAAAATAAAATACTTGCTGAAACAAAAACTTGCCAAGCCGGAAGAAATCCTTGCTCTCACCTTTACCGAAAAAGCTGCCTATGAAATGGAAGAACGAGTTGATAAAGAAATCCCCTACGGATATTTTCAGATGTGGATCTCCACCTTCCATGCTTTTGCCGATCAAGTATTAAAAGAAGAGGCGACGCATATCGGTTTAACACCTGGATTTCGTCTGATGACTGAAGCGGAAACAATCATCTTCCTTAGAAAAAATTTATTTTTATTTAACTTAAAATACTTTCGTCCTTTAGGCAATCCCAATAAATTCTTAGACGCTCTCTTAGATCACTTTTCCAGATTAAGGGACGAAGATATTTCTTCAGAACAATATCTAAAATGGGTCGATAAACAAACGACGTCTAACGTTGAAAAAGAAAAATATTTAGAACTGGCAAACGCCTATAAAACTTATCAGGCGCTAAAAACAAAAGAAGGCCTTTTTGATTTCTCCGATTTAATCTTTTATCTCTTAAAACTTTTTCGAGAAAGGAAAAATATACTTAAAAAATATCGGGAAAAATTTAAATATGTTTTGATAGACGAATTTCAAGATACCAATATCGCTCAATACGACCTGATAAAGTTGCTTTGCCCTTCAGAAATAAATCCTAAACTTACAGTCGTTGGTGACGATTCACAGGCAATCTACAAATTTCGCGGCGCTTCTGTTTCCAATATCTTGAATTTTATGAAAGACTATCCACAGGCAAAACAAATTACTTTAAGAAATAACTACCGATCCAACCAAGTAATCCTCGACAGAAGCTATCAACTGATAAAACACAATGACCCGGATACTCTTGAAGTAAAGTTAGGCATCTCAAAGAACCTGCTTGGTCAAAAAACTAATGATAAAAACGCCGTGAATTTTTACCTAGCGGAAAATGTCGAAGAAGAAACTGACTTTGTCGTCAAGCAAATCTTGGCTTTGAAGAAAAATTATCAATACTCTGACTTTGCCATCCTTTGCCGGGCCAACAACCACTCCGAACCCTTTATCCGCACCTTCGCTCGATCCGCCATCCCCTATCAATTTTTAGGTCCTGGAATGCTTTTGAAACAACCAGAAGTCAAAGATCTGATCGCTTATCTCAAAATTCTTTATAACATCGAGGACTCTGTTTCTTTATACCGGGTATTAGCGATGAACATCTTTAATCAGGACCCAAAAGATTTAAACTTCCTACTCGCTTTTTCCAAAAAAACCAATTTGTTTCTTTTCCAAGCCATTGAAGTTTATCTATCTTTTTTTGAGAAAGATCTTTATAAAACTGATTTTGAAATCTATAAAAAATATCTTCCCTTCTTGAGCCAAGAAACTCGAAACCAACTCTTATCTATTTATAAAATGATTAATAAACATTTTTCGCTTATTAAAAAAGAAACTGCCGGTCAGATTCTTTATTATTTTTTGGAAGAAACAAAATATCTCAATAAATTAGTCAGTTATAAATCAGAAAAGGAAGAAAAAGTCGTTCTCAATGTCTCTAAGTTTTTCAGTCGGTTAAAAAATTTTGAAGCCGAGCACGAAGACGCTTCTGTTTTTGCTGTCGTTGAATACTTGGAAATGAGCATGGAACTCGGAGAATCACCGATTATTACCAAAACCGATATTAGCTCCTATAACGCCGTCAATATCTTGACGGCTCATTCGGCCAAAGGACTGGAATTTCCGGTAGTCTTTTTAGTTAACCTCACCCGAGGCCGTTTCCCTACCTACGAAAAGAGGGAAGCGATTCCGATACCGACCGAATTAATAAAAGAAATTCTGCCCGAAGGTGACTATCACCTTGAAGAGGAACGTCGACTTTTTTACGTCGGATTGACCCGGGCCAAAAACAAAGTAATTTTGACCGCTTCCCGTTTTTACGGAGAAGGCATCCGCCAACAAAAACTTTCCCCCTTTGTTATAGAAACAATGGGCGAAGAATTTATTAAAAAATATCAAACTATTAAGAAAGACGAGAAACAGCAACTGTCAATTTTCGACTTTAAAAAAAATCCGGAAGCAACTCCCAAAACCACACTAAAATCCAATTTTTTTTCCTATACTCAACTCGAGTCCTACGAGCGTTGTCCCTTACAATATAAATATCAGTTCGTCTTGAAAGTCCCAACCGCACCTGCCGCCGCTCTATCGTTCGGCGACACCATTCATAAAACCTTGCAGCAGTTCTATCAACAATTTCTCAAAGATAAGACTGTCGGAGAAAAAGAAATATTGGAGGTTTATCGCAAAAACTGGAGTCCTTTGGGATATACTTCGACAGCTCATGAAGCGCGGATGAAAAAAGAAGGTGAAGCGATGTTAAAAAAATTCCTGGGTAAATTTCACAATCCAAACGTCAACATCACTGGTCTGGAAAAATTTTTCAAGATAAAAATTACCGATGATGTATCAATTCTGGGAAAAATAGACAGGATAGACAATCTTGACAAAGGTGAAATTGAAATTATTGATTACAAAACCGGGAAAAAACCTGATGATAAGTTGCTGAGAAAAAACTTTCAACTCTCAATCTATGCTCTAGCGGCAACCGACATCGGACTATATAAGAAAAAAATAGACGAAGTTCATTTGTCTTTCTATTATCTGCAAGATATGGATAAGGTCTCTCTAAAAAAAACCAAAGAAGATATTGTTAATGTTAAAAAAGATATTATAGAAAAGGTCATTGAAATAAGAGCCAGTCAATTCGAACCCCATGCCGGCCGTTGGTGCGACTTCTGTCCTTTCCGCATGATCTGCGAAGCCTGGCAGTAACCCAATTCCACCCCCGGAGTGTCACTCCCGGTGTGAAGGTATATATCGACGAAAAAATACTGTCTTAATAGGCCAAAACACTTAATATGTGTAATATAGTCTATAGACAAAAACAAGAAGAGTCTCCAAAATATTATATATGCCTGCTAGAAAAATAAATTTTATTAACGGTCAGATTTATCACGTATTTAATAAAACAATAGAATCAAAAAAAATATTTGACGATAATTATTTATGCCGAGAATTTTTAGAGACAATTCTGTATTATCGTTCTTCTAAAGTAAGATCCAGATTTTCTCAATATAAAATACTTTCAGCTGAGATACAAAATCTTATTCTAAAAGAAATTCTAAATCCAATTTATTTCAAAGTAGAAATTTTAAGTTACTGCTTAATGCCAACGCATTTTCATTTTCTCTTAAAACAGTTAAGTGAAAATGGTATTAGTAAATTTATTGGTAATACTTTAAATTCCTTTACGAGATATTTCAATATAAAATTTGAAAGAAAAGGACCCATATTTCTTCCTAGATTTAAAGCCGTGTTAATAAAAAGCGAAGAACAGTTAAAACATGTATCTCGTTATATTCATCTCAATCCTTATTCGGACGGACTAGTTAAAGATATTAATAAGTTAGAAAACTATCCATGGTCATCTTTTAAAGAATATCTTTCAAACAACACTAGAAAATTAAGTTCTCCAGATTTCATATTAGGTCTTTTTAATAATGATAAATCTCGATATAAGAGATTCGTTTTCGACAACGCCGATTATCAAAGATCATTAGAACATATTAAACACATGGAGCGTTGGTGAAATCTAACCCTCACTCCGGGTGTAAGGTTACTAAGTTCAACCATTAAGTGCAACGGTTTTAGTAAAATACCGTTGTATGAAAATATCAAACTACAGACACCTAAACGAACAT
>Ga0210024_1000114_pt1 | contig 67147 bp, 66 predicted proteins | sample CryGeymeta201525_FD_183988 | JGI IMG/M metagenome (GOLD analysis project Ga0210024, IMG submission 183988) | Groundwater microbial communities from Crystal Geyser aquifers in Utah, USA - Crystal Geyser metaG 2015-25 (SPAdes) (version 2) | ecosystem: Environmental > Aquatic > Deep subsurface >...
CGCGGCGGCATCATCGATATCTTTCCTACAAATGCGGGTGCGCCGGTGCGCGTCGAGTTCTTCGGGGATGAGGTCGACTCAATACGTTCCTTCAATATAGCAAGCCAGCGCTCGGTTGAAAAACTGAAAGGCATCAACATATACGGCTGTCGTCAGGTGGCGCTTACCGAAGACAACGTCGCAAAAGCGCTCGCGCAGCTTACCGGCCCTTACCCCGAATGGCTTGAAGAAGAAGTCGGCAAATTAAAAGACATGCACTACTTCGAAGGTATCGATAAGTACCTGCCGTTTCTGTACGGCAAGGCGGCGACGGTTATGGATTACCTTTCCCCTGACGCCCTGGTCATTGTCGATGAGCCGGAAGAAACCCTGCAAGCGGCGCAACAGCACCTCTCGCAACAGGTGTCCTATATCGATCATCTTGCCGAGCACCGGTCGATTATTAAACCGCCGTACCCGTACTTTCGAAAGCCAAAAGAGATACTGAGCCGCACCCGGCTTGAACTCACCTCTTTAGGGGAGGCAAAGAGCACCCTTGCGATCAAGGCTTCACCCGTTCAACCCCTTGCCGGAAGAGTCGAGCAGCTCAGCGATCGGATCAACGATTATCTGGGGCTCGGATTAACCGTCATCCTGGCGCTCCATGACCGGGGCCAGCTTGATAAAATGGCTCAGATTCTGGGAAATAGCAAGATTCCTTATACGTCCGGTGCAGGTGAATCCGTGGGGGACGCAAAGACGGTTTTACTGGTAACCGGTGATATAAGTGGCGGGTTTACGAGCCCTGATTTAGGCCTGGCGCTTATATCCTATACGGATATTTTTGGAAGAAAGGCCATCCAGCAGAAAAGCATAGCCCAAAGCAAGGGCCGTGCAATTGCCGATATCGCCGACCTTAAAGCCGGTGATTACGTGGTACACAGCACCCACGGCATTGCGGTCTACGGTGGATTGCAGCGCAGAGAAGTCGCCGGTATCGTGCGCGACTACGCGCTTCTTGAATATGCCGGAACGGACCGGCTCTTCGTCCCCATCGAGCAGCTCGACCGGATTACGAAATATATCGGTGTCGCAGGTGAGGCGCCGATCGTATCGCGGCTCGGCGGCTCCGAATGGTTGAAGGCAAAGAAAAAGGCGAAGGCATCGGTTAAGAAAGTGGCCTACGATCTTCTATCGCTCTATGCCGAAAGATCGAAGGCCAGAGGTACGGCCTTCACCCCGGATTCCCCCTGGCAGCAAGAACTCGAAGATGCATTTGCCTACCAGGAGACCCCGGACCAGCTGACGGCGATCGACGATGTCAAAAAAGACATGGAAGATGTCAAGCCTATGGATAGGCTGATCTGCGGCGATGTTGGTTATGGCAAGACCGAGGTGGCGGTCCGCGCAGCCTTTAAGGCAATCGTGGACGGCAAGCAGGTAATGGTGCTGGTGCCGACGACGATCCTGGCCCAGCAGCACTACACAACGTTTAACGAGCGCCTTTCCCAATTCCCGGTTACCGTCGAGATGATTAGCCGTTTTAAATCGCCCGCCCAGCAAAAAGACATCATAACCCGCTTTAACAAGGGTAAGGTGGATGTTCTTATCGGGACCCACCGGCTGTTCTCGCAGGATGTTAAGCCCTTCGACTTAGGGCTGGTCGTAATCGACGAGGAGCAGCGCTTTGGCGTCAACCACAAGGAAAAGCTGCGAAATTTTAAGAAAAGCGTGGATGTTCTAACCTTAAGCGCCACCCCGATTCCGCGCACGCTTCAAATGTCGATTGCCGGGGTGCGCGATATGTCGGTTATCGAGACCCCGCCCGAACACCGCCAGCCGATTATCACCCACGTCGGACGTTACGACCAGGAGATGGTGGTGCAGGCCGTGCGCCGTGAACTGGGGCGCGGCGGGCAGATATACTACGTACACAACCGGGTTGACACTATCGACCGGGTCGCCGCCCGCTTGCATGCCCTGATCCCGGAGGCCCGTGTGGCGGTCGCCCACGGCCAGATGAGCGAGCACCAGTTGGAGAAGATAATGCTCGCCTTCCTTGCGAAGAAGTATGATGTTCTGGTGTGCACGACGATAATCGAGTCCGGTATCGACATCCCAAGCGTTAACACCCTTATCGTCGATATGGCCGAAATTCTTGGTTTAGCGCAGCTGTACCAGTTGCGCGGGCGCGTCGGTCGTTCGGATCAACGCGCCTACGCCTACTTTTTCTTCTCGCCGCAAAGGCTACTTACCTTGCAGGCCTTTGAGCGGCTTAAAACCATAAGCGACTTTACCGAGCTTGGCTCGGGTATGAAGATAGCCCTGCGCGACCTCGAGATACGGGGCGCGGGCGACTTGCTCGGCGCCGAGCAACACGGGCATATGTCGGCAATCGGCTTTGAACTCTACTGCCAGATGCTCCGCGAGGCCATCGAACAGTTCGAAGGCAAACCGGTCTTTGAGCCTGTCGAAATACGCATCGATCTGCCCGTCAACGCATACCTGCCCGACACCTATATAGCCGAAGAAAGCCTGCGCATCGAGACCTACAAAAGGATTATTATGGCCCGGGATATCGATGATGTGCGGCAGGCCTCATTTGAGCTAAAAGACCGCTTCGGCACACCGCCTCAAGCCGTTAACACCCTGCTCGATATCGCGAAACTGCGGTTACTGGCGCGACATTTGGGCATCACCGAAATCACTTACCAAAACGGTAGGATTAGGATTTCGTCATTGCGCTTGACAAAGCAACAAGAAATGGTGTTGGCTAATCAATATGACAACGTGGCCTTCCATTCACAGAGAAACTATCTTGTTGTGACAAAGCTGGTGCAGGACCAAATAATAGCTTTTCTGCTAGCTTTGTTTGATGATATAATAATTGTGCTCACTACCGAGGTAATGAAAAGCCAGAAAGCGAGGTAATTAAATGAAGTTTTACAAATACGGCTTGGTGCTGATCTTGATTTTGGCCGTAGCTATAGCCGTCGTGGGGTGCTCCAAGGAACCGCTTGCAGGAGAGGTAAACGGCAAGAAGATCACTGTCGCCGACGTTGATGAGAGGCTGCAGCAAATGACAGCGCAGCAACCCGATGCGTTCAAGGGTCCCCAGGGCGAGCAACTAAAACAGCAATATAGGGCAAACATTCTCGATCAATTAGTCGACATGGAGCTTATGCTTCAAGAGGCCGATAAGGTGGGCATCAAGATCACCGATAAAGCGATAGATGCTAAAGTCAAAGAAATGATGAAGACCTACAACATCAAGGACCAGAAAGCGCTTGAGGATATTCTTAAGACGCAGAAAACCACGATGGAGAAGTTTAGAGGCGAGATAAGTAAGCTCATGATTATCGATGCGCTTAGCGAAAAAGTCACCAAAGGTGTAAAAGTGAGCAACAAGGATGCTGAGAACTACTACAATACGCACAAGACCGAATTCGCGACCAAGGATCAGGTTCATGTAGCGCACATTCTGGTACAGAAGCAGGAAGATGCGCAGAAGGTACTTAAAGATCTGCAGGGCGGCGCCGACTTCGGCAAGCTTGCCAAGCAGTACAGTATCGACCCCGGCAGCAAGGACAAAGGCGGAGAATACCCGTGGACCGATAAGGACAAGTACTTACCGGCATTCGGCGATGCGAGCTGGAAGCTCGAAGCCGGTCAACTCAGCCAACCCATAAAGACCGATTACGGCTATCATATCATCAAGCTGATCGGCAAAAGGCCCGCCGGACAGCGGACCTTTGCGGAAGTAAAAGAAGAAATTAAGCAGAAACTCTTGGCGCAAAAGAAAAAGGAAGAGTTCAACAAGTGGCTTAAGAATTTAAGGAAAAAAGCCACCATTAAAAAGTATATAAGCCCGCCGAAGACAGAAGCGGCGCCAACCGGCGCGCTAACACCGAACGCCAGTGAGCCGGGTACAGTACCGGCAGCCGATTCCGCCGCTCAACCAGGACAATAAGAACGCTTATAAGCTTGGTATAAAAGAAAATAATTAATCGAAGGACCCGCACGCCGGGTCCTTTTTTCAAATGTTTCGACTGGGGGTGTGACTATTGTCCGGTAATTACACGTGCGAAGAACTTGTCGCCCTTATGGCCAGGCTGCGGGGTGCGCAGGGGTGTCCCTGGGATAAAGAACAGACGCACAAAAGTCTCAGGCGCTATCTGATAGAGGAAGCCTACGAGACCGTCGACGCCATCGATGCCAATGACCCCGAGCACTTGAAAGAGGAGCTTGGGGATCTCTTACTGCAGATCGTATTCCACGCACAAATTGCATCCGAGGCCGGCCGGTTTGACATACAGGATGTAGTGGAAGGCATCGTCACCAAAATCGTACGCCGCCACCCGCACATCTTCGGCGAGACCAAAGTATCCTGTGCCCGTGATGTGATTGTAAAATGGGAAGAAATAAAGAGCAAAGAAAAGAACGAGGTCTCCGCTATAGCCGGAATCCCGAAATCGTTCCCAGCGCTTATCTACGCGTATAAATTACAAAGCAAAGCGGCCAGAGTCGGTTTCGACTGGGAGGATGTCGAGGGCGCCCTCGATAAGATCGTCGAAGAGGCGGATGAGTTAAAGAGGGCCAAAAAAGGGGAAGGTCTCATCGAGGACGAGATCGGCGATCTTTTCTTTGCCATGGTGAATGTCGCCCGTCATCTTGATGTCGACCCCGAACTCGCGCTACATGGCACCTGTAAGAAATTTGAGCGCAGGTTCCGCTATATGGAAGAGAAGGCCGAAACGCGGGGCGAGCGCCTGCCCGATTTGACGCTCAAGCAGAAGGATAAACTCTGGGATGAGGCGAAAGATAGAGAGAGATATAAGAGATAAAATAAGAGATAAAAAAATAAAGGCAGAGAAGCAAAAGAGAGAAAACAAGCGAGAGAATATCTTAAAAACCACATATAAATGGGAGGCAAAATGAACACGATTGAAATGATTCATGGAAGAGAGATTTTGGATTCGAGGGGAAATCCGACGGTTGAAGTCGATGTTGTTCTTGCCAGCGGGGACTCGGGAAGGGCCGCAGTACCATCCGGCGCCTCGACCGGAACATACGAGGCCCTTGAGTTAAGGGACGCAGATCCGGGACGCTATCTGGGCAAAGGAGTGCAGACGGCGGTTGCCAATATTAACGATATAATCGCACCGGAACTCGAGGGATTTGACGGCACCGACCAGCGCTTCATCGATATGACGATGATCGACCTTGACGGTACGGATAACAAGAGCCGCCTTGGCGCAAACGCAATACTCGGTGTCTCGCTTGCGGTGGCGAAAGCAGCGGCGAATTTCTTGGATATGCCGCTCTATCGCTACATCGGCGGCACAAACTCGTATATGCTGCCGGTTCCGATGATGAATATCTTAAACGGCGGCATCCACGCCGATAACAACGTCGACTTCCAGGAGTTTATGGTTATGCCGGTTGGGGCCGGGTCGTTTGGTGAGGCCCTGCGCATGGGTGCCGAGGTGTACCATAATCTCAAAAAAGTCCTTAAAGCCAAGAAGCTCAGTACTTCGGTTGGCGACGAGGGCGGCTTTGCACCGGACCTGGCATCCAACGAAGACGCGATCAGGCAGATCATATCGGCCATCGAGGAAGCGGGCTACATACCGGGCAAGGACGTCTTCGTTGCGCTCGACCCCGCATCCAGCGAGTTTTTTAAAGAGGGCAACTACGTTCTTGAAGGCGAAGGGCGCACGCTCACACCGTCCGAGATGGTCAACTACTACGCCGAGCTTACGGATAAATACCCGATTATTTCTATTGAGGATGGCATGAGCCAGGACGACTGGGATGGTTGGAAGGAGCTTACCGAGAGAATCGGCAGCCGGGTTCAGATTATGGGCGATGACTTATTCGTAACCGACGTAAAGCGGCTCGAGACCGGGATAAAGACGGGTACCGCTAACTCTATCCTGATAAAACTCAACCAGATAGGCTCGTTATCCGAGACGCTTGATACGATCCAAATGGCGCAAAAGGCGAACTACACGGCAGTTATCTCGCATCGCTCGGGTGAGACCTGCGATGCCACGCTCGCCGATCTGGCCGTTGCGGTCAATGCCGGGCAGATCAAGACGGGTGCCCCGGCCCGAAGCGATCGCGTATCCAAGTACAACCAGCTCTTAAGGATCGAAGAAGGCCTCGGCCCGGTATCCGTATACCCGGGAATGGCGGCGTTTTACAGCATTAAGCGATAAGGGGGTTATTTCGTGAGGCATGCGAAGATCGTTTGCACCATAGGCCCGGCGAGCCGCGATATCGAGGTTATGAGAAAACTGCTCGATGGCGGTATGGATGTTGCGCGCATCAATATGGCGCACGGCAGCCACGAGGACCACGCGGCGACTATAGCCAACATCAGGCAGCTTGAGAGTGAATCGGGCAAGCCGATCGCCGTTCTTATGGACCTGGCCGGCCCGAAGCTGAGAATCGGTGATGTTGAGAACGGCGAGGTAATCATCAACGAGGGCGATGATTTTACCGTCACCACAAGGCCGGTAATGGGAACGAACGAAATAGTCTCGATCAATTATCCCGACCTGCCGCGGGATGTAAAGGCGGGCGATACCATCCTGATCGATGAGGGTCTTATTATCCTTGAAGTGCTCGGTGTGGGGGAGGAGGATGTCCGCACAAGGGTTATCGAGGGCGGCCCTCTTAACTCAAAGCGTGGGGTGCACCTGCCGGGCGTCATGGTCAGCCTTTCGCCGCTCTCTGAAAAAGACCGGCTCGACCTGGCCTTTGGTCTGGAGCAGGGCGTGGATTGGATCGGGCTTTCGTTCGTGCGGAACTCAGATGACGTCAAGCTTCTAAAGAGCCTGGTTGCTGAGGCGATAAAGCATGCTAAAGTAATCGCTAAAATCGAGAAGCAGGAAGCGGTCAAGGATATCGATAACATTCTTGAGGTTGCCGATGGCGTTATGGTTGCCCGCGGCGACCTTGGTATTGAGATGCCCACGGAAATGGTGCCTCTGGTACAGAAGATGATCATCAACAAGTGCATGATCGTCGGCAAACCGGTGATTACCGCAACGCAGATGCTCGACTCGATGATTCGGAACCCGCGTCCGACAAGGGCGGAGGTAAGCGACGTCGCCAACGCGGTGCTCGACGGGACCGACGCCCTCATGCTTTCGGGAGAGACGGCCATGGGACGTTTTCCGGTTGAAAGCGTTAGCATGATGGCGCGCACGATTATAGCGGCTGAAAGGGATTTAAGCTTCTGCATCGACCGGGGTGCGGGCCCCCGTGAACGCGAGCGTCTGAGTACGACCCAGGCGATAAGCAAAGCCACCTGTGAGATCGCCTCGGCGCTGCGCGCGACCGCCATCATCACATCCACGCAATCCGGTGAGACCGCGCGCCAGGTGGCAAAGCACCATCCGGCACAGCCGATCATTGCGATAAGCCCAAGCGACGAGGTCGTCCGTCAGCTTAACCTTACCTGGGGAGTCATACCGCTTAAGGTCGGCCCCAGCATCAACCTTGATAACATGTTCGACATCGCCGTCGACGCCCCGCTCAAGGCCGATCTTATAGAAAAGGGCGACCGCGTTGTAATTACGGCGGGTGTATTCGTCAACGTTCCCGGCACGACCAACTTAATAAAAGTGCATCGCGTTTAGGAGCCTAGCGGAATTTTTATAGCTTTCTTCTTTCGTAAATCAGACGGTTGTACTATTATAGATAATTGCATGGATAACTAGATTTATATTTTTAGCAACCGATCAATTGTCACAGATGTAGCACGATATGTAGCAGAAGAGACGGCATTGAACGCAAAACAAGCATCCGGCAAAAATCGCAGAACAAACCAAAGGACAAACCTGAAAGCAGACCCGCGAAAAACTCAGCAAACGGGTCAGCGAAGGATAAGCAACGTCCGGGTTTTGCATCCCAAGAAACGAACGCGCCTGAATTACGGTCGCATCATCATGCTTGGGATAATCCTCTATTTCATTATCTGGGCTATTTATCCAATTACCTACCGTGCCCAGCAAGGGCGAGAGCTTGAATCGCTGAAGAAGCAACTCGTGCAAACCAACAAGCAAAACAATCAACTCAGTAAAGAAGTACAATATTTGCAGTCGGATACATACGTGGAGCAAGAAGCTAGATCCCTTGGCTTATCAAAGCCCGATGAGGAAGTCATTGTAGTTATCCCGCAGGATTCAAAAAAACCTCTTAAGGGAAAAGAAAATGGGGTCGAAAAAAACAGAGACACGGGGCAACCGGCATCGTTGTGGCAAAGAATTGTCGGTGTTTTTTCGGGCGTCTTGTAGACGCGGCTATGTCAACTATTGACATTTATCCTCGTAAAATGGGAAAATTTGCTTATTGATTTGAAAGGAGTTTTTAAAAACACACGTATGTCTCTGGAAGTAGGAATTATCGTCGAGGGCAAGATTGTAAAGACCACGAACTTTGGCGCATTTGTTGAGTTGACCGGGGGTCGGACGGGCCTCATCCACATCTCCGAAATCACGCACTCCTATGTTAAGGACGTCAAGGATTTCCTCCATGAAAACGATACGGTAACGGCAAAAGTGGTTGCCATCAAACCCGACGGCAAAATCGATCTCTCCCTAAAGCAGCTGGAAGAGCCCAAGCAAGAGGAAGTAAGGCCACCTCGTCCTTCTCGTTCCTATGAGCGAAGGGAAGGCGGCGAGTCGTTTGAGCGCATGATGAAGGATTTTCTCAAGTCAAGCGAAGAGAAGCTGGGAGATATCAAGAGGAATTTAGAAGGCAAACGCACCTAAGCGTTAGCATTATATATCGGCCAAGATTTTAAAGAAGTCAAAAAAGTATCCTACCGGGATACTTTTTTGTTCTTTCCCGTGTGAAGCACGTGTTTGCGCCCGGTCACGTATGGTGGCGCGAGTCGCGGCATGCCGCTTCATGTCTATGTGGTAGAATTGAAACAATGAACACGACGATCGACGGAAAAGATATGGTAACTGTATATGCGCAGCTTAAGCGGAAACCGAGAGGCCTGAAGAAGATAGCTTCACGGTGTGCTTTCGGCTGTCCGCAGGTTGTTGAAACCCATGCGTTTATAGAGGATGCAAAGCCGTTCCCAACGCTGTACTGGCTCACCTGCCCGCTTAAGGTTAAAGCGGTATCCCGCATGGAAGATGATGGCTGGGCAGAGCGTTTGCGCGAGCGCATTGCAGTCGATAGTGAGCTGCGCGAGCGTCTTGAGTGTGCCCAGGAGGACTACAAGCTACGGCGAAGAGCCGGCACGGGTACGGATATAGATAAAGATATCGATGAAGAAACAAGTGTGGCGGGTCATCCGGTGTTTGAAACCGGTGTGGGGGGCGTGCATAACTTAAACGCCGTAAAATGCCTTCACGCGCACTATGCACACTACCTGGCTGATGGTAATAATCCAATCGGTGAGCTGGTAGAAAAGGAACTGTCGGGATCAACCGGCCTTGAATGCAAGGAGCCCTGCGACCGTAATGAAAATCGGCGCGATTGATATCGGAACAAATTCGGTACGCCTCCTGATCGCCGAAAAAAACGGCGGATGGCATGATTTGAGACGCGAACTCGAGATAACCCGCCTCGGCGAGGATGTAAACCGCACCCATAAGATCAAACCGGGGGCCATGGAGCGCACGCTTGCCGCGCTTTCCAAGCATAAAGACCTATTCGAGCGCTATGGTGTAGAGAACGTGCGGGTGGTTGCAACCAGCGCCATGCGCGATGCCGCAAACTCCGCCGATTTCATAGCGATAGTCAAGGAGCGCCTCGGCCTAACAATCGAGGTCATCTCCGGGGAAGAGGAAGGGCGCCTGACCTTTGCTGGGGTCGCCGGGCCCGGTTCACTGGTCAAGCCCGATGAGTTGGCGCTCGTAGTCGACGTGGGCGGCGGCAGCACAGAATACATTTATGGCAGAAACGGCGAGGTATTTGGCGCAACCAGCCTTAACATCGGCTCGGTGCGCCTCTACGAGCTTTTCATAAAACACGACCCGCCGCTTGCCACCGAGCTTAAGGGCGCACGCGAGATGATCCGAACGGCCGCCATGCCGGCCTTCGAGAAAGCCGCCGTCGAAAGCCCCGATGTAGTTATCGCGGTCGCCGGCACGGCCACCCAAATTGCAGCCATCTACTACGGGGTAGAACCTTACGACCCCGAGAAAATTCACGGGGCACGGATAGGCCTCTCCGAACTCACATCGCTTATTAAACAACTTGCCGCGATGCCGGTCGAAGAGCGGCGGGCGCTAAAGGGCATGCACCCAAAAAGGGCCGACGTAATCGTTACCGGAGCCCTTATTCTTGAGGAAACGCTCTTGGGCCTCGGCTTTCCCGAAATGATCATAAGCGAGAAAGACATCCTCGACGGGATCGCTTACTCGATCGGCTAATGGGCCGGTCGGACCTTGACTTTATCCGGTGAACTGGGTACATTAAACTAGGATTTTTCAAGAGATTTATCTAAAATCCAATCCACGAAAAATAAGCCCGAGTGGCGGAATAGGCAGACGCAGCGGACTTAAAATCCGCCGACCTTTAGGTCGTGCCGGTTCGACTCCGGCCTCGGGCACAAATTTCCAGATAATGGCTCTACGGAGCCGTTTTTATGTTATTGCTCCTCGGAATAGTTATTATTAATAGTAAAGAATAGTTCTTGGTGGGGGTACGTATGCCTAAAAGAACACATAAAAATGGAAAGGGAATTCTATTTGGGAATTCCGGTGAGTACTTTGTAATGGCAGAGCTGCTTCGTCGAGGTATAAATGCGGCATTAATAACAAGAAACGCACCTGAATACGATATTTTAGCAACCTCTGACAATAGTGCTGTAAAGATTAGAGTAAAGACAAAAACAGAGCCACATGATACCTGGCAATGGAACGCTAAAAAAGATGGTACGCTGTTTCATAACGTTGATGATTCGGATTTCTCAATACTGGTACATCTTCCTGAAATAGAAGCGATGCCTCGTTATTATATTATGCCGACTGAAAGATTAGATCTGAAAATCAAAGAAAAACGGGTAGATTGGTTAAGTAAACCCGGAAGGGATGGTAAACCCCATGATCCCAATAAAAGGCACCGCACAATTAGCGAGAAGAACGATTCGGCATTTTTAGAACCATTTAATAATGCATGGCATATTTTAGGTCTTTAGCAATACGTTATTGCTTTAATACACCAGTGTTAAAAGCTAAATCGTGGGGCTAGGGCTAGTGGTTATAAAATCCGGTTAATAACGATCAAGCTTTTGTTTTTAAGCAATAGCACTAAACTATCTACTTTATCACCCCTCTAGCTGCTACAATGTTATTAAATCGATTAATACCTTCAGAACCACCGATCATACAGACTGCTGGATATAGATCAATCCTCAAATCAAGTACCCCGCTTTTCCATCCGTGTTTGTTGAGTTCTTGACTGGTTGAATAGTTCTCAATGTCGGTATAGAATGGGTTTATGGATGAAAAAGACCTGTTCAAGGTACTCAAAGAAGGTGAAAGCCAAGGGGTTGAATTTAAGCGCTCTTTTGCTGAAATAGACCGGGCAATTCATGTTCTGGTCTCTTTTGTAAATGCAAGCGGCGGTATCGTTATCTTTGGCGTAGGCGATGACGGCTCTTTGATCGGCATTGATAGCGGCAAGAACAACATTGAGCGAATCTCAAATAAGATAATCGCCAATACCGATCCAGCTATTTATCCAGAGATCAAGCTTCTAACAGTTGATGGTAAGAAATTGCTGGTTGTAAAAGTTGGTAAAGGCAGCAGCAAACCCTATCTGGCTTTTGGTAAACCATACAAAAGAGTCGGCAAGAATACCGTTCAAATGGAGCGTGAGGAATTTAGAAGCCTGCTCCTTGAAGACAGAGTCTCTTTTGACTTACTGCCTGTCAAGAACGCGGGCCTGGATGATATCGATGGCGAAAAGGTTGATTGGTTTTTAAAACGAAGAGCCGAGATCAGAAACCAATCTCTTCCCAAATCAAACCTTGAACAAATCCTTATAAATCTACACGCGATAAGTAGCGACCTAATACCTACCTGGTCAGGTCTTCTGTTTTTCGGCAAGGAGCCCCAACACTTTCTGCCGAGAAGCCAAGTGAAGATAGCCCGCTTTAAGGGCACTGCAAGAACCGAGTTTATCGACGAGGCAAGGCTAAAAGGCACTTTGCCGGCGATGCTTGCCGATGCTGAAAAGTTTATCAGAAGAAACACGCGAAAAGCCCAAAAGGTAGTTAGCTTTAAAGCCAAAACCACCTATGAGTACCCTTACCAGGCTTTGCGTGAAGCAATAGTAAATGCCCTGGTTCACAGGGATTACGAGCAAGAAGGCTCTATACAAATTATGATTTACGATGACAGAGTTGAAATTCTAAGCCCCGGCGGTCCGCCAAAAGGACTTGATATCAATCAGCTTGAAGGGGTGCATCAGCCAAGAAACGAAATACTTTGCGAGCGATTCCACGATATTGATGAGATGGAAGAATATGGCACAGGCATTACAAAGATGAAGAATTGGATGAAGAGCCACGGCTTAAAAGAACCAAAGCTTGAGGAAAAAGCAAAGCACTTTTTGATTACTTTTTATGGCCCTGGCGAGCACATTCTTGATTTAATCCCCGAAGAAGGCGAAACTGACTTAAAGGCACTCGGATTTAATGAACGCCAAATCAAGGCACTGGAGCTTATGGTTAATGAAGGTTTGTTATTATCCAATCAAGAATACCGCCGAGTTTTTGACGTGTCTCGACGAACCGCAACTCGTGAGTTAGCAGAATTAGCTGGTAAAACCAATCTAATTATATTGCGAGGTAGCGGAAGAGGTGCGCATTATTCTTCAAGAAGCTAGCTTGTTGGCTCATTTATAAGATTTTTGGCGCGTTTCCTGGCTCATTTTCAAGTGGCTCATTTCGGATAGAAATGGCGCATTTAATGGCGCGATTCTAATGAAAATGACACGATTCATGACATGATTGAACAGCGGGCACACTTAATCTAATCGAATCAACTTCTCCAACTGTTCAAACACCTTTAAAATATTGTTCGAACAGTGGCTTGCCTGGTGCACCGATTCTTAAACAAATGAAAATCTGGTCTAATTGCCAGGATCAAGCCCTTCGGCTGTATAATAAAATAATGATTTTTCAAAAGAGGGAGCAGAAGCAGCACTTGAGAATGCAGAAGTGTTCCTTGCCAAGACAAAGGAAATTCTAAAATCCAATTAATTTTGTTAATATATACCGATAGGAGGATTAATTTTCTTATTCCTCGGCATAGCGTTGGCGGAAAATAAGAGCAACTTTACTACCCTACCGTCTGCTTAAATAGTTCCTGACGCTCTCATAGAGCCACCGCGTTATCCTGAACATAAAGAGAAGTACTGCGACTGCCAGGAGAAGCGTTGACAGATTAATCAGAAAACCGGAGACATCCGTAAGAACAGAGAAGCCGCGAAGCAGCATCGCCGTGGCAAACGTAAATATTGCCGCCGATGCCAACGCCAGGTCCGGATACCTGTTTCGATTTGTGTACGCGTATACTGCAACGGCCCCGGTCAAATATGAGACAAGCGCGATGCTCAGGCTGCTAATATCCATCTCTATTTCACCTTCAATCCCACTTAATCTACCCCATGGAGTCCCGATTCTATCGGGCGGGTTGCCCGGTAATTTGGTTTTATACAGCGGTTTTAGTGGGAACAACTAAGTATCGGAGAAATATGGAAAGGATGGGGCGCAGGGCGATGCCTTCAGGAAAAGGTACCGCCTGGCCACAGATCGATTATGTACGAGCGATCGAGGGAAAATGACGAACTGCAGAAAGAGCTGGAAAAGTTTAGAAAGCTGTTCTTCGAGGCTTTTGATGCGGTGTTTATTTTTACTATGGACGGCTCAATCTCCGATGCTAATGAATCCGCCGAAAAACTCACCGGTTATTCGCGCCGGGTACTCCTTCGAATGACCGCTTTTGATCTGCGTCCTCACCAGGAGCGCCCCAGGGTTCAGCGCATACTGGACGACCTGCAACGCCTGGGAATAGTGTGGAATGTAACCGATACCCATATCAAGCGCAAAGACGGTATGCTCATGCCGGTCGAGGTAAACGCCAAAGTGATAGATATCGGCCGGCATCCCTTTATATTGAGCATTTTCAGGGACATAACGGAGCGTAAGAAAATCGAAGCGGAGATCACTGAGAGGAACGATAATCTCGAGATATTGAATAAAGTCGCGCTTGAGATTACGTCTCGCCTGGACCTGACGGATATCCTCACGAGCGTGGTGAAAAACGCCGTCGACATCGTCAATGGCGCTGCCGGCACCATAGGTTTCTACGACGAAAAACGCAAGGCCTTACGCTATCCCTATATGTACAATATTCCAAGGAACCTGGAAAAAGCGATAAACGCAAAAGGCAGCCGGCTTGCGGATTACGTGATGGTTACCAAGAAATCGATAATCATTAAGGGTTATCCGACCTATGAAGGGGCAATGCAGGAGTTCGTCGATGCCGGGGTTAAATCGATTATACTCGTGCCGATCTCCTCTAAAGGAACGGTATTCGGAGTATTAAGTGTTTTTGGGTTCGTTCCCCAAAATAAATTCACGGAACGGAGTCTCTGGCTGCTTGAAGGTATAGGGAGGCAGGCGGCTGTTGCCGTTGAGAACGCCCGGCTGTTTGAAAAGATACGGGAGTCCGCGCGCGGTTTGAGGGACCAGAACCGTAATTTAAGGATACTAAGCCGCATGTCGCTCGAGATAACCTCTGGTCTTGAGCTTAACAGGTTGCTCCCCATTATCGTTAAACGCGCTGTCCAAATAGTGGATGCGGATGCAGGTGCGATCGGCCTCTACGATGAGGGGACCGGTACGTTTACCTACCAATATATCTACCGCCTTCCCGATATCCTTTCAAAAACAAAACTAAAAATCGGAGAGGGATTAACCGGTGAAGTCTTAGCCACGAGGCGCCCCGCGGTGGTTAACGACTGCGCCGCCTACCCGGGCGCCCCACCGGAGTTTATTGGTTGCGGGATGCACGCGGTAATTGTGACCCCGTTGATGGTGGAGAACCGTCTGACCGGGGCGCTGCTGGTGGCGCACTTAAGCGAAGTCAAGAAATTTACCGGAGCCGACCTCTCGCTTATCGAGGCGGTAGGCCGTCAGGCGGCGATCGCTATGGAAAACTCGCATCTCTTTGAAGAGACCAGGCAACGCGCCAGAAGAAGCGAGGCCGCTAACGAAATAAGCCGGCTTATCACCTCGACCCTCGAGCTATCCGAAGTACTGCACCTGGTCATCAACGAGATAAGTAAGGCCATCGGTACGGAAGCGGGCGGTATTTTCTTTTACCAGGCCGAGGAGGGTATGTTTTATGGAAAAATGGGGTACGGTCCGGCGAGCGAACACATCGAGGATATGGTCGAGGATGCCGAGAGTTTTAAGATGGCGATTGAGGCGATACGCACGGGAAACGCCGTTCTCATTAATAACGCTGGCACCGATCCGAGGATTCCGCATAGATACGTCGAGATGTTTGGCCTGCGCTCTGTCCTGGTGCTTCCGCTTATCGTGAAGGATAAAGCGATAGGCGTTATCACGCTCGGGCACACCGATAACGTGCATGAATTCGACGGCGACCAGATTGCGTTCGCCAAATCGATAGCGTCCCAGGCGGCAATCGCCATTGAAAATGCACGGCTCTACGAGGGTGAGCGCTACGTGGCCGATGTTCTGCAACGAAGTTTCTTGCCCGAGACCATTCCACAGATACCAAGCACCGACACCGCTGTATTTTATACATCATCCAGCGATGTTGGTAGGGTAGGCGGTGATTTTTACGACTTCATCGAACTCTCCGACAATCTTATCGGCCTTGCGATAGGCGATGTGAGCGGCAAGGGAATCGAGGCCGCCTCGACGACGGCCCTCGCAAAATATACGGTGCGCTCGTTTGCGTTCCAATCAAAACACGCCTCGGCCGTGATGGAGTTCGCAAATAAAGTCATCGCCCGCGAGATCGAGCCGGGAAGGTTCATCACGTTGCTTTACGTTATCTACAATTGGGAGAGCGGACGCCTTTTAATATCAAATGCGGGCCACCCCTTCCCGGTTCATTACGTGGCCCGTCTGCAGAAATCGCACCTGGTCGAAAACGTAAACGCGGCGCTCGGCATCCTTCCCGAGCTGAGCTTTTCCGAGGCCGTCGAGCGGCTTGGCGCCGGCGATATCCTGGTTCTTTACACCGATGGGCTTATTGAGGCGCGCCACGGCTCGCAGTTTTACGGAGCGGAGCGTCTCATGCAGGTCGTCACCGAGAGCGCGGACCTTTCCGCAGCCGATATCGTCAACCGTATAGTGGCCGATGTTACCTCGTTTACCGAAGGCCGGCTGACCGATGATATTGCGCTCAGCGTGCTTAAACGAAACCCCACCTAGCCCCCAATTACTCCGCCCTATAGGCCGGTAAAGTTGCACAAGCACTCGATGCTGGTTATACTGAATTTCGTCTTTAGATATGGGGGAGTTCATGCACGACAACATTATCAGGCAGGTACTGGAACAGCTAAAAAACGGCGACGTGGGTGTTGAAGAGGCCTATGAGCGGCTCAAGCACTTACCCTTTACCGATCTTGAGTTTGCGAAGGTCGACAACCACAGGGCGATTAGAAAGGGTTTCCCCGAGGTCATCTTCTGCCAGGGGAAGACCCCGGAGCAGATTAGAAATATCGCGCAAACGCTTCTCGATAACGGCGGTACGCTTCTCGCCACAAGGGCTGATGAGGCGGCATACCGCGCGGTGCAAGAAATTGAACCCGAGGCGATCTACCATTCCCAGGCCAGAATAATCATCGTCGACAGGCGTCCGAGCAAAATGGCGGTTGGGAATGTAATCGTTATCAGTGCGGGAACCGCGGATGTACCGGTTGCCGAGGAGGCCGCTATAACCGCGGAGGTGCTCGGCGCAAAGGTTGCCCGTGTCTTCGATGTCGGCGTTGCCGGTCTACACCGGCTTCTTGCCTTTTATGAGAAGATTGCCTCTGCCAAGGTGCTTGTTGTCGTAGCCGGCATGGACGGCGTCTTGCCAAGCGTGGTGGGCGGCCTTGCCTCCTGCCCGGTTATCGCCGTGCCCACAAGCATTGGGTATGGTGCGCATTTTGGAGGCCTGGCCCCGCTTCTTACCATGCTCAACTCATGCGCAAGCGGTGTTTCTGTAGTGAATATCGATAACGGCTTCGGCGCGGGATATCTTGCCGCGATTATTAATAGGATAGGCGAGATAGGCGAAGCAGATGAGATAGGTGAGATGGGTGAGACAGTAGAACTAGGCGATGGCGCAAATGACTAATCTGCCCCTTGAATTACAGCAAAAACACTCTGTACTGATAACCATTCTCAATGAGATGGGGAGCATGCTCATCGGGTACTCCGGCGGTGTCGATAGCACGTTTTTATTGAAAAGCGCCCACGACCTGCTTGGCGATAACGTGCTTGCGGTGACCGCCGATTCCGCCACTCTTACCGGGGACGAACTCGATGAAGCCGGCGAAGTGGCATCCGCCATCGGTGCGGCCCATCTTGCGGTAAAGACCGACGAGTTCGAGAGCGAAGACTTCATCGCAAACCCGCCTGAGCGTTGCTACTACTGCAAAAAGGAGCGCTTCTCCGCTTTAAAAGATATCCAGGCGGCACGGGGGTTCAAGTGGGTTGCCGAGGGCTCCAACGCCGACGATGATAACGACTGGCGCCCGGGCACAAAGGCGGTCCGCGAACTTGGTGTTCGAAGCCCGCTCAAAGAAGCCGGTCTAACAAAACCCGATATCCGTGAACTCTCGCGGGCTTTGGGCCTATCCACCTGGGATAAGCCGAGCGCGGCCTGTCTTGCCTCGCGGATTCCTTACGGTGAACGCATAACCGAAGATAAGCTCAACCAGGTAGCCGAGGGTGAGCGGTATCTAAAAGAGCTAGGCTTCAGGCAGCTGCGGGTTCGCCACCACGGTGACCTTGCAAAAATAGAGGTGCCCGCGGATGACATGCAAGAGGTTATTCGCCGAGCCGACGAAATCACGACCAGGATAAAGCAACTTGGCTTTTATTTTGTCGCACTTGATCTCGCGGGCTTTAAAAGCGGCAGCATGAACAAGGTTCTCAATAAATAATTAAGCGATTTTTGCCGTTCACCCGGCATCCACCCTCAAAAAATCCCGTCTATAGATGCAAATTTATTTGACATCCGGGTTTTTACGGTGATAAGCTACGACTAAGCGCACTAATTTTATCGGAATTGTAGAAATACAAGGATATCAAGTGTATTAGGGAGAAACGGTGAAATTTTCTGCAAAAAGTGAGTATGCGCTAAGGGCTCTTGTGGATATATCCGGCTACTACGGCCAGCGACCGATAGGTGTCCGCGAGATAGCGATGCGGCAAGGGATCCCCGAGCGTTTTTTGGAACAGCAGATTACGGCATTACGCAAAGCGGGCCTGGTTAAAAGCCAACGCGGCGCCCAGGGAGGCGTCATGCTGTCGCGCGCCCCGGAGGCTATAACCGTCTTTGAAATCATCGAGGCCCTGGAAGGGCCACTCTCAACCGTTACTTGCGTAGGCAACGGCGTTCCTGAATGCGCTAAGAACACGCAGTGCGCCGTGCAGGACGTTTGGTGTCAGGTAGGCCTTGCCGTTGAGCGCGTGTTGAGGGGTATGACCCTTGCGCAACTGGCTAAGCGGCAGATAAGCTACGACCAGTCCGCACAGCCGATGTACCATATTTAAATATACTGGATTAAGACCCGTATCTAAAATATGTACCTAAGATATCAAGAGATTTTTAAGGAATCGAGGAGTAATCGTGGGACGTATCTACAACGACATCACGGAAACAATCGGCAAGACGCCGCTGGTACGCCTAAACCGGGTAACCGATGGGGCAAAGGCTATCGTGGTTGCAAAGGTGGAATCCTTTAACCCGGCCGGAAGCGTGAAAGACAGGATCGGCGTCAACATGATCGATTGGGCCGAGCGCGAGGGCAAGTTAAAGCGGGGCCAGACTATCGTAACGCCGGCAAGCTTCAAGGGGCCGGGAACGACAATTGTCGAGCCGACCAGCGGCAATACCGGCATCGCACTTGCATTCGTAGCAGCGGCACGGGGATACGGCGTAATACTTACCATGCCCGACACCATGAGCATCGAGCGAAGGACTCTGCTCAAGGCATACGGGGCGCAACTTGTTCTTACTCCCGGAGCCGAGGGAATGAATGGCGCTATCGCCAAAGCAGCAGAAATACAACGCGAACACCCCGACTACTATATGCCGCAGCAGTTTGAAAACCCGGCTAATCCGGATACCCACAGGGGAACCACCGCTGAGGAGATCTGGCAGGATACCGACGGTGTGGTTGACATCTTTGTAGCCGGCGTCGGTACCGGTGGCACGATTACCGGCGTATCCGAGGCTATAAAACAGAAAAAGCCGGAGCTGAGGGTAGTTGCGGTCGAGCCGGCCGACTCGCCGGTCCTTTCGGGCGGGCAGCCGGGGGCACATAAGATACAGGGAATCGGCGCGGGATTTGTTCCTAAGGTCTTAAATAAAGATATAATTGACGAGGTCGTTACGGTAACAAACGACCAGGCGATCGAGTTTGCGCGTCGCTTGGCGCGGGAAGAAGGCATTCTTGCCGGCATATCGAGCGGCGCGGCGGTCTATGCGGCGGTCGAGGTCGCCAAGCGGCCCGAGAATGCGGGAAAAACAGTCGTAGTTATCTTGCCGGATACCGGTGAGAGATATTTAAGTAATCCGGTCTATTCCGAGTTGGAGTAAGCCGGGCATACGGGGAGGTGTTTGCATGTTTCGAACTCTTAAAGAGGAGATCAATACTACATTTGAAAAGGATCCGGCGGCTAAAAGCGTTATCGAGGTGTTGCTGTGCTACCCGGGATTTCATGCAATCATGATGCATCGCCTTGCCCATTATCTGTATAAGAAGCGCGTGCCGCTCATCCCACGTGTTATGTCCCAGTTTAGTAGGTTTGTTACCGGTATAGAAATCCATCCCGGGGCGACAATCGGGCGACGCTTTTTTATCGACCACGGGATGGGCGTTGTTATCGGTGAAACGACAGAGATCGGCGATGATGTCCTCGTCTACCAGAACGCCACGCTCGGTGGCACCGGCAAGGAAAAAGGTAAGCGTCACCCCACGCTCGGTAATCACGTCGTCGTTGGCGCGGGGGCCAAGGTGCTGGGTGCCATTACCGTAGGCGACAACGTCAAGGTGGGCGCGGGTTCGGTTCTGGTGCGTTCGGTCCCGGCTAATACGACCATAGTCGGTATTCCCGGCAGGGTCGTTATGTCCCAAGGGCAGCGGCTTACCGCCGAGGAAGAGCTTCAGCACGGGCACTTGCCGGATCCTGAGGCGCAAGCCATTAAGTGCCTGGGCGATAGGATCCGCGAACTCGAGCAAAAGATAGACGAGCTTGCAAAGCAGCAAAACGCTCCATCGCTGCGCCTGGTTGCAGAGGATTCTGCCGATGGCGAGAGCACAACGTGCGATCTTGACATGGAACCGGTCAAAGAAGAAGGAATCTAAACAATAACTGGAAGAGGAGGCAGATAGTTTTGGAGGAGAAGTTTATTTATCTGGATTATGCGGCGACAACGCCGATGCGACCCGAAGTAGTCGAGGTGATGACACCCTACTTTACAAAGGAATTCGGTAATCCCTCTTCCCTGTATACACTGGGTAGAAATGCGAGGGGTGCGATAGAGGATGCCCGCGACCGGGTGGCGGCGTTCATCGGCGCCGACTCACGGGAAATTGTCTTTACGAGCGGCGGCACCGAGGCGGATAACTTTGCCATAAAAGGCGTGGCCTATGCTAATGAGAAAAAGGGTAAGCATATCATTGCCACGCCGATTGAGCATCATGCCGTCCTTGAGCCCTGTCATTTCTTAAACAAGCGCGGTTTTGAACTCACATATCTACCGGTCGACGAGCACGGTATCGTCGATCCGGCCGATGTTGAAAAGGCGATAACGGATACAACGGTTTTGGTTTCCGTCATGCATGCCAACAACGAGGTCGGCACCATCGAGCCGCTTGAGGAAATAAGCAAAGTAACGCGTGCAAAAGGCGTGTATCTGCATACCGACGCGGTTCAAACATTCGGCCACATTCCGGTAAATGTTAACGACCTTGGCGTCGATTTACTCTCGGTTTCGGCGCATAAGCTCTACGGTCCTAAAGGCGTGGGAGTGCTCTACATACGAAGGGGCACGCGCATGGTGTCGTTTATGCAGGGCGGTAGTCAGGAGAATAACCGCAGGGCCGGCACGCATAACGTGGCCGGAATCGTCGGTTTCGCCAAGGCGGTTGAGATCGCCGAGCGCGAGATGGCGGCTGAAGCCACCCGTCTTGCCGAGCTTCGCGACCATCTCATCCGGGGCATTTTTGAGAAAATCCCAAACTCCAGGCTAAACGGGCATCCGTCAAAGAGGCTTCCAAATAACGTTAGCATGTGCCTTGTCGGCGCAGAGGGAGAGGCGATTCTTCTAAGTCTTGATATGGAGGGCATAAGCGCATCGAGTGGCTCGGCCTGTACATCGGGAACCCTCGACCCATCACATGTACTGTTGGCCATGGGTATTCCCGCCGAGATAGCGCATAGTTCTCTCAGGCTCACGCTCGGCAAAGAGACGACTAAAGAAGATATCGATTACGTTTTAGATATACTGCCCCCGACCATCGAGCGCTTGAGAGCAATGTCCCCGCTGGACGCATCCTGGGGTAAAAGCAAGTGCTAAAATCGGTGAATTATAATTTATAAGCTTAGGAAGCATGTAAGGAGATATAGGTATGTATAGTGAAAAAGTAATGGAGCACTTTAGAAATCCACGAAATGTCGGGGAAGTCGAGAACCCGGATGGTGTCGGCGAGGTCGGCAATCCAACCTGCGGCGATTTGATGCGCATCACCATTAAGGTTAAGGACGACAAGATTGAGGATATAAAGTTTAAGACGCTCGGTTGCGGAGCCGCTATCGCAACAAGCAGCATGATTACCGAGCTTGCTATAGGGAAACCCCTTGCGGAGGCCGAGAAGATCTCGCGGCAGGATATCGCCGATTCGCTGGACGGTTTGCCCCCGCAGAAGATGCACTGCTCCGTACTTGCCGCAGACGGCCTGCGAGAGGCAATCAAGGACTATCGTTCAAAATCCGGCACGGAAGAAAAGTAGGTCGTACAGAATAACTACATTATGGCTGAACTAAGAAAAAGAGTGGTCTGCGCCATGAGTGGGGGAGTCGATAGCTCGGTTGCGGCCGCTCTACTTGTCGAAGCGGGCTACGAGGTTATCGGTATAACTATGAATATATGGCCGTCGGCTAAAACCGCTGAGGAGGCCGAGCGCTTTGGCGGGTGTTGCTCGCTTTCAGCGACCGACGACGCCAAGAACGTCGCCTATAAGTTAGGCATACCGCACTATACCTTTGATTTCCGCGAAATATTCAAGCAAGAAGTCATCGAGAATTTCGTATCTGAATACAAGGGCGGGCGCACGCCCAACCCGTGCATCCGATGCAACCAATTCGTCAAATTCCAGGCGTTGCGCCATAAGGCTATGGCGATCGGTGCGGACTATATAGCGACCGGCCACTACGCGCGCATTGAGTTCGATGATTCAAGGGGCAGATACCTTCTTAAAAAGGGCATCGACAAGAGCAAGGATCAATCCTACGTGCTCTACGTTCTAACGCAAGATCAACTCGCCCATACGATGTTTCCCGTCGGGCACCTCAGCAAGCAGGCAACACGCAAAAAGGCTGCCGAACTCGGCCTCGCCGTAGCCCAGAAGGCGGAGAGCCAGGAAATCTGCTTCGTCCCCGATAAAAACTATCCTAAATTCGTCACCGAATACACCCCCGGCGCTGAGAAGCCGGGTCCTATCTATGACGAGCAGGGAAACGTGTTAGGGGTCCATAAGGGCATTATCCATTACACGATAGGGCAGAGGAAAGGGCTTGGAATCTCCTCACCGGTTCCGCTCTACGTTGTCTCTATCAAGGAAGAAGAAGACGCCATCATCGTGGGAACCAAGGAAGACCTGGGGAAAACCGCCCTTCTTGCGGATGGCGTCAACCTGATCTCCATCCGCGAGCTTATTGCCCCGATGCCCGTTGCAGCGAAAATCCGGTATAAAGCATCCGAGTCGCCCGCGATGATCTCGCCCGAGCCCGAAGGCAGGATACTGGTTGAATTTGAACACCCGCAATCGGCGATTACGCCCGGGCAGGCGGTTGTGTTTTACGATGGAGAAGTAGTGGTAGGCGGCGGCACCATCGAAAGGTCTCTCTAATATGTTTAGTTGCCCGTGCTTGTAAGCAGAGGATAAGGGTCGGTTGCCGATCCGCCGCCACGGTGTACTTCAAAATGCAGGTGGGGCGCCGATTCGCTGGCATTTCCGGTGCTCCCAACATACCCTATGGTCTGCCCTTTGTTGACCCTGGTTCCTGCGGTTATGCCGCTGGCGACGTTATTTAAATGGGCGAAGAAGTATTCATTCCCGTCATCGCCCTTGAGCCAAATCATAATACCGCCGAGTCCACGGCTCTGGGGCGAAGTCCGGCTAATAACACCGGCCACACAGGCTACGACCGGTGTACCCCTCGAGGCCATAATATCCGTGCCCTTATGTCTGCGACCCCCAGAGCGTGCGGCGCCCCAGCTATCGGTATACGAATGCGCTCCCGCGACCGGGAACATAAACCCAGAGCGGGGGGCTCCACGCGACACGTAACTCTGGCTCCACGAAGAATCGACACCCGCCATCGCGATTTTTCCACTTGAACCGTGACGCTCAACTTGCTCAACGGATGCTTCCTGCTGCACCAATAAAGCGAGAGAGGTGTTCTCCAGTTTAAGCGCTCGATCTATTTCGATGTGCTTGAACTCCGCTACCTTAAGCTTGGCCTCTTTTTCGCGTCGCAAGGCAGCGAGCGCCAGGTTCTCCTGCACGAGTTTATCCTGCGATGAGTGTAGCCGAATGGCGGTTTCGATGTAGTGGTCGACGGCGAAAAGGGTTGTGGTGACTCTACTTGTCAAGTCTCCGAAGTCTCGAGAGAATGCGAGGACAGAGAGCAGGCTGGGTGATCCCAGGCTGCCCGAAGAAGCGATCGTCGTATCGAGATCCTTTTTGATTCCATTGAGTTCGTGCTGAGTCTGTGTCAGCTTTGCCTCATTTACATCGATTTTCAAGTCTACAGACTGAAATTCGGAGCTGGCGTGGTGGTGGTTGACGATAGCGACATTTAGATCGGCTTTCATCTTAATTATCTGATCTTGTATTCCCTGGATGTCTTTATGATATACGCTTGTTTGCGATGCCTCCGACAAAGGAATATTTAAAAGTGCAAACAGCACTACGAACACTGGCAAAAGTAACATAATTCTTCGCAAACTCAAAACATCACTTCCTTTCGAGATTAAATAAAGCCGCAACCGCAATGTTTTGCAGCGCTATTATCGGCCGGGTGGTCGGAAAATTTTAATCGAGATTAAACTGCATGTCTTAAATAGGTTTTTTAGTACTGGATTAAATGAAGTAATCTGTGGATTAAGGGGTTCTTGTTTATATAATCTGGGACCTGTGCTGCGATGATTGTTGCATATATAAAAAGCTAACTTGGCATTGATCAATCTTAACAATATGTGTTCTTGGAAACACATGTAAGCGCTATATATTTGTTGTAAATCGGCTCTTATCTACCAACTCCCTTCTTTTTTATTACCCTAAGTCCTAGATTTTGACTGAAGATCACTTAAATGTCTAGCCATAATTTTCCAGCTTATTGCCATAGACTCCCCTTAAGTAGACACCTTTCCCGAGGTAGCGATATGCAATTACCTATTGTCAGGTAAGCTTTAAAATAAATATTCTTATCCTGGGGACCGGTTTATGCGTGTACGGTTGAGTGCCCAAAGTAGTTTCATGGTGTGCCTGGGCTTTAAGCGAACTCGCGCTCGATGCTTATGCGACGTATCGGCCGATAGCGTTTAGCGGGCGGTAGGTAGGTGGGATAACGCAATCTTAATAATATACCCCCTAGGCTATACGTATACAGTCTATAAACAGGAGTTATAGACACATACCATATAAGGCAATTAGCAATAATACTTGCAATAAGCAGTGCTGTTCTGCTATTCTGATGATAGATTCCGGATAAGTAATGGCGCCCCTCCAGTTACTTATCCGGGTCTATTTTAAAAGGCAAGCAGGCCGCATCTTAAAACTGCGTCGCTCCGGTAAAGTTAAACGCTCCGATTTTTAGCCACGGTACGTACGCGGCCCCAAGAATCGCTTCTTTAAGCAGCCGGGCTTCAGAAACCATATCCACGTCAAAAAGCGCCTTGACGATGCTTTGCGTGAACCGTAGATTCTTAATGGGTTTTACAATCTCCCCGTTTTCGATTAAAAACGTGCCGTCCCGCGTCATGCCGGTAAGCGTTGTCTTTATCGGGTCCTCGAGGTTGGTATAATGAAACCGGCTGACCAGTATGGCCCGCTCGCAGCTTTTCACCATCTCATCTAAGGTGTGCGTCCCGGGTGCCATGATAAGGTTAAGCGGCAGCGGCCCATAAGTGTTAGGCGCCGGAAGCGCGTGCCCCGTGGACTGTTTTCCTTCCTTGTTCGCGGTATAGCTGTCATAGCAGATCGCATTAGCCACGCCGTTGTCGATAAAGACCACCTTCTGCTTGGGCACACCCTCGAAATCGAAGGTAAGCCCGATGGTGTTGGGATCAAGCGCGTCGTCCCAGATCGAGACATTCGGACTCATGATCTTCTGACCCAATTTATCCTTCATAAAGCTGCGCCCTTCCTGTACAGAAAGCGCCCCAAAGCCCGCGAAGGCCATAAATGACACCATATCCGCAACCGCATCAGGCTCGAGGATGACCGTGTAGGTGCCCGGCTCAAGGTCGATCGGGTTTTGCCCTGCCAGCGCCTTGCTCTTTGCCGCCTCGGCAAGCGCGCCGACATCGATGTTATTGACGCTGGTCGCCGTCGCGCTGGCATAGCCCGAACTAGTGCCGGACATTACGACCGCCCGCAGTTCGGCTTCACTTATCGTTTCAACCGCATTCACCCCAAGCGTATTTGCCACCCCAACGGTACTGTACCCGGTAGAATACGCTCCGGCAGCGGTCAAGTTGTTCGGCTCGACCACACCGACAAGCCTACCTATATCCGATGCCCGGTCGTTCGGTGAGTAGTCCACGGTCAATTTCGATACGAGGTCACGCTGGATGGTGGGCTTTGGTTCCGGAAGAGAGACAAAATCAGGGTCCGGCGGCCTGTGCTTTGCGATCTCTATCGCTTTGTCGACCATCTCTTTTATCGAACTCTCGTCGAGACGGTTGGTGGAAGCATATCCTTGCCTCTTATCGATGACCGCCCTGATGGAGATGCTCACGTTAGTTTGGGCCACATTCTGATGGATACTGTTATTTGAAAAGCGGGTGAGGGCCATGCTGCGACCGCTTGCAAGTACCTCGAGCTGGTCTGCGGTCGAGTAGTCTATCGCCGTCTTTAAAGCATCTTGAATGCGCTGTTTATCTATCATCTGCCAACACCCACCTTAACGTTTCTAAATCTGGCCGGGGCCGCCCCGTGCGCCACATGCGCAACCTGCATCGGCTCGCCCTTGCCGCAATTAGCAAGCCCCCAGACGCGCCATTCATCCTTTCCCGCAATGGCATCGCATGAGTTCCAAAACTCGGGGGTAATACCGGTGTAGTTGGGGTTCTTAATCATGGCCCCCAGCTTGCCGTTTTTGATCTCCCAACCTATCTGGGTCGCAAATTGGAAGTTAAGACGCTTATCATCAATGCTCCAGCTTCTATTGGTCGAAAGGAAGAGCCCGTCTTTAACGCCCTCGATCATCCCCTCAAGGGATGAGTTGCCGGGAAGCAGGTTGACATTGGTCATGCGGATTAGAGGGAGCCTGCCCCAACCGTCGGCCCGCATGCAACCGTTGCTGGCTTGTCTCAGGACCGGTGCCGTCTCGCGCGACGTCAGGTAGCCCGCAAACACCCCGTTTTTTATGATATCAAAGCGCTGTGCCGGAACCCCCTCGTCGTCATAGCCGAAGGTGCCGAGCGCCCGGGGTATCGTCGCATCCGAGTTGATGTTGACAACAGGGGAGCCGTACTGGAACTTATTGAGTTTATCCAGCGTTAAAAAACTCGTTCCGGCAAAGCTCGCTTCCATTCCGAGTACCCTATCAAGCTCGACCGGATGACCGCAGGACTCGTGCACCTGCAGTGCAAGCTGATCACCGTTTAAAATAACCGTAAGCTCACCGCTTGGGCATGGTTTAGCCGAGAGGAGCTGAACCGCCTCCTCGGCAATTCTGGAGGCATTATCTTTGAGCAGCATCCCCTGGATAAACTCATACCCGGCGGTGGATACATCGCCCCCATGCGAATTGGGATACGAGCGCTCCTGGATATCGCTGCCCTTAATCGCAACCGCATCAAGCACGGCGCCCGACTCGGTGATCTCCTGCTCGATGTAGCTGCCCTCAAGGTTAGCAAAGATCTTTTTCTCTTTGGATATGTTCATGGAGGCTGAAGAAATCGTAACCCCCTGTGTTTTTCGCACAATTTCCTCGGCTTCGCTTAAAAGCGCGAGCTTGTCCTCAAGAGAGACGGCGAAGGGATCGATTTCGACATCCGATTTGTAGCTATCTTGGATGATCGGTGCTGGCGACAGCCCAACGCTTTGCTTTGCCAGGATAGCACTGGCCTTGGCGATTTCCACCGCCAGACGGGCGATCCGCTCGACCTCCGGCTTCTCGACCAGGAAACTCCCGGCGAATCCCCACGCGCCGTTTGCCAGCACCCGCACCCCGAACCCGTAGTTGGTCGAGGCCGAAATCTCTTCAACGCGGCCTTTTTTTATCGTGATCGACTCGCTTTGTTCTTCAATAATTCTAATATCCGCATAGGTAGCCCCGAATGTTTTTGCGACATCGAGGGCAAGCGAGGTTAACTCCTTCATTCATCCTCCTCGTATCTTAATTTCTTGCTTTTTTGTTAGGGATGATTCTTGAATTCCCAAAACTGCTTCTATTTAAGCACGTTTCTTAAGTGATAGGTAGTACATCCTATGTGCCTGGGGTGGTTGGTGGTAGAGCGCTCGTAAGGATTCAATACTATCATACTGAAAGGGTTTATGCGGAATACGAATTAACGGTGCATAACAAATTGGGAGAGAAGCGACTATACGGTTACTGGGCTGACGGAACGATGCTGATGATGCGCCTTGCACCCGCATGGTCGTGGCGGTCGGCCAGCTTGCTGATCTTGACCACGTCGTTGCGCTTCGGTGCGTGGATGAAGTAACCTTCGCCAAGGTAAATACCTACGTGGTGGATCGGATGACCGAAGAAGACCACATCGCCCGACTGCAGCTCATCATAGCTCACGGCTGCGCCGAGGTCGGCTTGTGAGCGTGCATAATGGGGGAGGTCGACGCCGAATTTTTTGAAGACAACCTTAACCAGACCCGAACAATCCAGGCCGATCTTGGGGTCCTCGCCACCCCAGACGTAGGGTACGCCCAGGTACTGCAGAGCCTCGAACGCGATGGTCCCCGGCTGCACTGAGATTTTACTGGCGACCGACTGCGGTGTAGTCGTCAGGGCCTTAACGATACTGATCTGCTCTTCCTGCTGCTTCTGCTCGTCCTGCTGCAGGATCTGTTTGGTCTGTACATCGATACTTGCCAGAAGGTCGGATTCTTCCTTCATCTTGGCCTCGATGGTTTTTTTCCGCCCTTCGAGTTCTGCGGTTATCTCTTTTTGCTGTGCATAGAGCTGGTCGAGCGCGTTCTTTGCGGACTCGACCTTTTCTTTCTGATCGTGGAGCTTATCCAAGAGTTGCGCATCCTGCTCGCTGATCTTCATAAGCATGCTGAGACGCGTAAAGAGTTCTGAGAAACTGGAGTTATTAATAATGGCGTCGATTGGCTCGACGTCGCCATACTTGTAGATATTAGAGAGGCGGTCGTTGAGTACCTGGCGCTGCGCCTCAAGCTCGGCCTCAAACCAGCGGAGGCGCTCTCGCGTCTCGTTGAGGCTCTGTTCAATAGCTGCAAGCTTGGCGCTTTCGGCAAAGTAGTCCGTGTTTAAGCGCTCAAGTTCATCACCGAGTCTATCGAGTTCTGTTTTAATTTTCTCAGCCTGCTCCTGTCTGACGGCCATTTCGGCATCAGCCAGTGCCTGTTCGAGCCCCGGTGTAGCGCCACCGGACGTCGTTGTCGCTGTTGTTTCAGTATTTTGTTGCTGGTTCTGTGTGAATGCTGTATTATCGGTTGTCGGTGTCGTGGCAGTTTGGCCTGGTAGTGGTAGTGCGAAAACTGGTTGTGCTAGAAAAAACAGCATCAAGACTGCGAGAATTACGCGTTCAGCCTTGTGGCGATACAATTAGTCCTCCTGGTAAGTTTATTTAGGCATATTTTACCATACCGAGCTGGCGATTACCAGCGTTTCAAAAAGACACTTCAGTAACCCAGTATAGTACGGCTTTTCTGGTTTTGCAATGAGGAAAAATGTGTGTTATCATCATATCTGCCGGTAATCGGCCATAACGACGCGGGGTGGAGCAGTCCGGTAGCTCGTCGGGCTCATAACCCGAAGGTCACAGGTTCAAATCCTGTCCCCGCTACACAGTTTTGAGATCGAAAAAACGCCTTCTGACAGGCGTTTTTTCATTTTGGAAAATGATAGCCCAGGAGAGGATTTGAACCTCGAATCTTTCTGACCTCGTATATTCTTCGTTTGTCGCTAATTGTCTGCAGATACGCGCCGATAAAAGATATTGAAATATTTATGTTTTATGTGCATAATATATCCTGTAAAGACACAATTTGCACATAAAAGGTAATTATCTATGGAAAATAGCTCAAGAACCCTCGGTAAAATTGAATCGCGTCTTCTCAATGTTTTATCTTCGCATGATAAAACAATCTTTGCCGTTGAGGATGCCCGAAAGATAACAGGAAGCTCTGCTGTAGCCACTCGCTTACTTTTAAGTGATTTGGTAAGGAAAAAATGGCTTATTCGGCTTATTCCCGGGAAGTATTTAATTGTTCCTTTATCTGCCGGGGAAGAGGCTGAACACTCTGAAAATTGGTACGTTATTGCCAAGAACTTAATCGAGCCTCAACCGTACTATATTTCGCATTATAGTGCTCTAGAGATTTATGAGATGATTATTCAGCCAATTTATACTGTCTATATCAGCACCCCCAACAGAAAAAGGCCGAAAGAGGTTTTGGGCGCTACCCACCAATTTGTATATACGCAGCCAAAAGATATGGAATGGGGCACTGAAGACGTTTGGATTACGTCGTCTCAGAAGGTGAGGGCAAGCGATCTTGAGCGAACGATTATTGATTGCCTGGATCGGCCTGATCTTTGTGGCGGCATTAGCGAAATCGCAAAGGGAATATGGGCAAAGCGAGGCAATATTGATTATCAAAAGCTAGCCCAATACGCAAAACGATTGAACAGAAAAAGTGTAGCCAAGCGTCTTGGATTTCTTTTGGAGACCTATGGTCTTGGCGGTCAAGAGGTATTATCTGAGCTAAAGGGCATGCTTTCGTCTAGCTATGCGCTGCTTGACCCTACCCTTGAAGAGGCCGGACGATTCTTAAGTTCCTGGAAGATAAGAGTAAACGTAGACGCAGAAGAGCTAATCAATATAACCAGAACCTAAAAAGGCGACTAAATGATTCCACGATCAGAATTACAAAGACTTGCTCACAGGCTGAAGATGAACGAACTAATCCTGGAGAAAGATTATGTTCTTACCTGGATTCTTTTGGGCATTGCCGATTCAGTTCTATATCCACTACTTGCCTTTAAAGGTGGAACGGCGCTCAAGAAAATCTATTTTCATAATTATCGCTTCTCAGAAGACTTAGACTTTACGGTTTTGGAAAAAGTTGAATCTAACGACTTAATTTCTGGCTTGGAGCGTGTGATTTTTGATCTTTCTAAAAGCCAAGGCTTTCAATTTGCGATTCCGCCGGAGAAGATTGAGCGGCGTAATGATTCTATAACGGCTTACATTAGCTTTGTCGGACCACTTCAGGCAAAGCTTGGCAGCCGTGATATTAAGGTGGATTTTACATTATCCGAGAAACTGATATTTTTCGTTGAACCGCATACTGGACTCCATAAGAGGATTTTACGAGAAGTGTGAGCACAAAGGAGTTGCTTTTCATGACGTCAGCGACTTCTTTGAGACAGGAAGGCTTGATTCTCATATGAATGCATGGGAAAACACGCTCGGCCATCAGTTAGAAAATGTTCCGGACTTTCGAGAAGTTATCAAAGATTTAGAAATCGCAATTGGCAAGATTTTTAATACCCAACTGTGAGTAATTCAGTATAGAGCTTAAAACGCCCAATTAAAGCCTCTCAAAATACCCCTCCAACTTATCTAGCTGCTCTTTTTGGTTCAAATAGTGTCGCATCGCGGCTTCCAATGAGTTCTTACATCTTGAGAAAACGCCTTACAAAAGGCTTAATCGTGTAGTCATACGAGTTCCGCTACGTGCCGTAATAACTTTAGGCCAGGTGTTTAATCGAGAGAGAGCTGGAAGAATTCATTGGGCTTCTCAAAGCCGATGGCATTACCAGGGTTGTTGATGTACGGACGGTTCCCCGATCGAGGCACAATCCCTAGTTTAATATAGAAACCCTGCCTACAGCCTTGGAGGCGTATGGAGTTAGCCACGAGCGTATGGCTGGATTAGGCGGGTTGCGGCACCCCCGTAAAGATTCAATAAATACTGGTTGGGAGAATGAGTCATTCTGCAAATACTTATAAATAGTGTGGGCTAAGCTCTTTCGGGTACTAAAAGACAAGCGGATTGCATCAAGTTATTACACCTGAAGGGAAAGAATTATGTCGAAGTCCGGTCTAACGCGTTCCCTCGGCGTGCTCGATACTACCGGAATTGCCCTTGGAGCTATAATTGGGGCGGGGATATTCGTAACCATAAACCAGGCGTCAGCTGCAGCGGGTTCGGCGTTTTTACTCGCGCTCCCCATCGGTGCGATTGTTGCGGGATTGAGCGGTTTGAGTTCAGTTGAGCTTGGCATTCGATATCCGAAATCAGGTGGCGCGTACGAGTTCGGACGTGTTCTCATATCGCCGGTGGTGGGCTTTATCGGGGGCTGGCTCTATCTACTCGGTGGTATCACGGCAAGCTCCACGTTTGCCATTGCCTTTACCGGATACTTCAACCTACTTTTGCCGGGAGTGTCGCTAAAATTAGCCACAATTGTACTCATCGCTTTTGCAACTGCATTTAATTATTTTGGGGTCCGCACCTCATCGCTGGTTAACGGCCTACTGGTCATCACAAAGGTAGGCGTTCTGGTGGGATTTGTCATCATTGGTATCCCGAGCGTGAGCATGGTGAACTTCCAGCCATTTGATCCGGGCAACATCGGTGGGCTTTTCCGCGCCTCAGCGCTCATGGTCTTCGCCTACGCCGGTTTTGCACGCCCCGTCACCCTTGTCGAAGAAGTGTCCTGCCCTCAAAAGACGCTGCCACAAGCTATGTTCTCAGCGCTTTTTATCGCCTCAGCGCTTTATTTTGCCACCTCGAGCGTGGCCATTGGTGTTTTGGGTAGTAACGCGATCGAGCAGAGCAAAGCGCCGCTCAGCAAGGCAGCCGTTAGCTTTGCCGGGTATCCCGGCGAAATCGTGGTGTCGATCGGAGCGCTTACCGCAATCGGAAGCGTGCTCCTCACCGAGGTTCTTGCGCTCTCTCGCGTCGTGTTCGCAATGGCGCGAGGTGGCGACCTGCCAGCATGGCTTGCCGTGGTCCACCCACGCTACCTGGTACCCGCTAGGGCGGTTATCCTGGTCGGGTTGTTCATCATTCTGCCGGCGCTCTACGCTACGCTCGGCACTGTCATCACGGCGAGCAGCCTTACATTTCTCATCTACTACGCCTTGATGAATATCTGCGCATTGCGTCTTAAAGACAAGCAGATTTACAATCGGCTTATACCGATTGGGGGTCTTGCTACCGCGCTTATCCTTGCCTTTGCTTTGCCGCTCGAATCGGCTATTATCAACGCGGTTGTGGTAGTCATAGGGATTGCATACTACTACTGGGTCAAGCCATTTATTAACAAAAACCGGTGAATAGCAAAAAAATAACTTTGGTAAATTTAGCGGAAAGGCCGGCCTAATCCGTGTAAGCGGTTTCTCTTTCTTGCTCACCTTCAAGATCTGACAGATCCCTACTATTTAGAATGGCAACCAGTGCGCCGACCGCTGCAGTATCAAATTTAGTGCCGCTACCATTTATGATCTCCTGGGTTGCATCAAGCCTATCTTTTGCTTCATGATACGATCGCGTATTTGTCATCGCATCAAACACATCGGCAACAGCGATAATCCGAGCATGAATTGGTATTGCCTCTCCGACTAGTCCCTCCGGGTAGCCTGAACCATCTAGTTTTTCATGGTGATATTTAATAGCCGGTACTAACTTTTGGAGGCCTTTTATCGGGGATAGCAGCTTTTCTGCTATTAATGGATGCTCTTTTACTATCTCAAACTCGTCATCAGTTAATTCTCCCGGCTTATTAAGTATATGCATCGGTATGGTTACTTTACCGACATCATGAATGCGGCCGGCTTCATAGATTAGCACAATATCATCCTCAGGCAGGCCCATCTCCTTGGCAATATCTTTTGCAAGCTCGGCAACTCTCATAGAATGGTCATTTGAGAACTGATCAACAGCGTTAACTAAACTGTTGAGCATCGAGACGTTCTCAACATATGTTTTCTCTAACTCAAAATATAGCTGGCTGTTTTCGATCGCTGTCCCAAGTAAACCGCAGCAGGCCTTTATTGCCTCAACAGTTTCGGGAGATATCGGGAAGGTAGACCTCCAACCAATATTTAGCACCCCCAAAACCTTTCGCTTTGTCTCTACTTTAATAGATATAAAGGTTCGCACTGCGGACGCCTTTGCTATTTCTAACCGTTGCCCGTTAAAATCCTCGATTGCTTTCAGCGGTCCTTTAACGTTATGAGTTAAAGCATAACCTTTAGGGTCTATTATCTTAACCGGGTACACTAGTTGTTCTGGGATACCATATTGAGTCTTAAGGACAAAATTACCGCTCTCTTCATCTTTTAAGTAAAGGGCCGCAATTCTAATTTCCGGAATGCATGAAAGGCTCTCAATAAACTTCTGCACTAGCTGTTTTATGGATGGCTCATCATGTAAGGAAAAGGCTAAACTGCTAAATAATCCAAGTATTAACTTGCGACGTGCTTGGCGTTGACTGTCGATGTACTTTTCATCCTCGCCTTTTAGAATGTTTAAGGCGCTTCTAGAATATTCAAGACCTATGTGTTTCTCGGCTTCCGGTGTCGGAGCAGTATATAGATCAAAACTGCAGGGCCCCTGTTCTTGGCTCGGGCTTATTGCCACTACCTTGCTATAACCAAAAGACAGAAACCCGATACCGCCTATTACTCCGCGCATAAATGAACAAAGTGAAGGCGACTTATCTTCTGTAAAGGGGCAGCGTTTAACTTTAAAGCGCATCCGATCTTTCTCGATTAATTCCGGGATTAGCTGATAATCGAATTCAGAATAGAGTAATTTGGACAGCGCATTTATAAACAATGCTTGCCTTGGCTGACCTTCCTGTAGATCGAGCACCTTTTTACCCGCCATTGCATTTGGGATGCAATTTTCAATCCTAAACTAGAAGTTGTCGTTTCAGGCAGTAAAGAATCATCAATGGTTTTTGCAAATTCGCAGATTAATCTTTTAAATAAAGCACCATCTTCCATGCTGTACTCCCTTTACACTTAAAGCACCTTGATTTTGGATATCGCTAACTATTAAGTACTAATCGGTAAGCAAGCGGGATAATTAATAGCTGAGCCTTGCATTTGTTACCGACATTTCCGAACGGGGTTATGCCGAGTGCCCGGCAGGAACGACAAACCCACTACCGGCGCAAGCATGCTGTAAAGCGGTACACCAGGACGTCGATAGAACTAACAGTCGAAAGCGTTTACTATCGCTCAATGGAGGGAAGACCCCAAAAAGAGGGGAGCCGTCATCATCGATTCCCGATGGATCGCCGGCAATATCATCGGTATAAAAACCGCTCTCGGCACGTTCTCCTGCATTCGAATCATTCCGCAAGGCAACCACAAACCCGACCGTAATACATCTGCCCACCCTTAGCATTGGCTCCAGGGGCCCGGAAGTAAAGAATCTGCAGGCAAGGCTTAATGCTAAGGGCTTTTGCCTTGATGTCGACGGCATCTTCGGCCCGAAAACGGCGGCAGTGCTTGCAAGTTGGCAGAAAAAACGCGGTCTTACGCCAAACGCCCATACGAACGCGCAAACCTGGAAAAGCCTTGGCAGGGCAGCATAGCAGCCTACCCGCGTCGGCCTGTGCGGTACTTTGCTTTCAACTCTTTTATTAGCTCCTCGACCTCTTGTTTTTGCTCTTCGTTTAAAGACACAAGCTCCGAGGTTAGTTCAATCGCCCTCTCATCCAGTACAAGTTCGGCGATTTTTGGGTTTCTATCTATTTTGTCTTTTGCCTCGTATTCCCTGTGTTCCTTGAAGTACGACGGCTCGATTTTAAGACCCTTCGCGATAACTTTGATGTTCTCCTTAGTAGGCTTTGATTTGCCGGACGCCAGGTTATGAAGGTACGTGGTCGATAGCTTCCGCTCAATTTCACGTGCGAGCTTAGGGAAGCTAAATTTCTTGGCCTTCATCAACTCCCTAAGGGCCTCCGAGAAATCCTTATATGTGCGGTCGCCGGGCGCATATGCGTTCATACCATAATTATAAGCTTGTCGTAGTAATTATTGACAACATCCGTTGACAATCGTTAAAAGTTTCTATAACCTTTCACTTGAAGGTTAATACGCGGGAGTTTTCGTATGACTTGTTTTTTAACAAAACTCGAGATGGTATTGCACGAGCGCGAGATCAGCCAGAGCGCGCTGGCAAGGAAAATCGGTGTAGACCGCAGCCTTGTAAACAAGTGGGTGAAAGGTAAGCACATACCATCAGCGTGTTTCATGACCAAAATTGCACGGGAGCTGAGAATGACCGAGCAAGAGTTGTTCTTCGATGCCAACTTCAAAGATGCGTGCAAGCACCATAGCGATACATAGCTACAATCAACTATACGAGGGGCAGGATGCATATGGGGGGCGTAACACAATTATTTGAAGCCTTGATAACAAGGTTGAAATCAGTGCTTTTTGCGGGCGACAACGAAAAGCTTTTAGAAAAGCAGATGGATGAACTCGAAATGCGGATGGATTCGGCAGAGCGAATTTTATTAAAGGAACGCGACAACCTTCTTAAAGAGTTTAACAAAGAATCGGACCCGATACGAAGGCGCCGGCTTATGCTTGGAATCACGGAGATCGAGACTATCCTGAAGAAACGGCAGATGCTTGGAGATAGCTAATCGCACCAGTTGTATTTGAAGCATAGCTTTAGGCGCTTTAGGATTATACCATTGGTTGCCTTGGCTGGCGGGGTTGAGAGAGGATATCCATCGTACTTATCTCCATCAGGTTGATGATAAGCTGGACTTCGTCTGCGCTCATACCAGTATGCTTTGCGATCTGAGCCGCGCTCCAGCCCCTGCGACTTAGCTCGTGAACTTCCTTGTGCTTGATAGCCTGGCCTTGAGGTGCATGCACTGCCGTGGCTTGTGGTGTAGGGGCCTGGGCTATTTCGGGCTGTCGGGGCTGGACAATTGGCCTTAGCTCATCCCCGTATTCGTAGTAGTATTGCAGCTCGCGTATGCGGTCATCCGCTTTGTCGATCATTTGGTTAAGCCTGTCGGCGGATTCTTCCATATCTTCAAGGGCTTTCTTAACCGAATCCTGCAGTTCTTTAATCATTAAGCTGAGGGAGTTTTCGAGGGAGTGAAGCTCTTCGTTGTTCTTTCTCATCCGGTCAGCGGCGGATATCCGCTTTAGCGTTGCCCAAGCCAGAACGGGGATTCCAATTAATGTAATTGAAAGTAGTGCGACTATTAGTTCAAACCCCATACCAAACGAGCTCCTATATTTTTATGTCTATGATATGTTCAGGTGCCGATGATTGAGCTTCTTTTTTTTCTTTATCTGCTTCGCCGCTCGTTTGTTCTTGCTGCCCCTTGTCGTGCGAACCCTGGCCGGCGTTTTTACTCTTGTTTTGAATCGTTACTTCATCCGCATGGGGGGAAGAGTTAACCTGCCGTTCTTTTACCTCATGCTGCTTTTGCAGTTGCTCAGCAAATTGTTGTTGTTGGACCTTTGATTGCTGCTGCTGGGATTGCTGCACACGCTCGACTTCTTGTGCTTTTTGAACGATTATCTGAAGATCGGTTGGCCGGATCGACATGGCGCGCCTTCCTTCTAAAAAACTACTATTACTCACCCGGTAAAACAATCAATCCGCTAATGAATTATAGCATGCTGGCCTGTAGGCATCTAGTGAAAAACTGTTACAAAGGCGCTAGGCTTTTTTCTTGGGTTTTCTTAATGAAAGCTGTTCTTGAGTAATATACTTGATTATTTTATCTCGGTCGGATTCTCTTATCTTTTTGAAGTTAACGCCGACCAGATATTCGTTTCTGATAATACTGCGCGGCATTACTCGGACAATCTCACCGACAACTTCTATCGCGCGTTCTTCTGCTAATGCTATAATAAGCTTCATCTTGCCGCCCGTATAAATAGTTTTCGCGCTTCGTATCACCATACCGATGCCACACCCGCTTAAATCCCACACCAAGGCTTCGACCGGCAAGATCTCGGCATCGATGACTTCTTTTTCGATAAGCTGGTAGTGGGCTATCGCCGATGGTTTGGAGAGCCTGAAATACTGCCTGCGTTGGACAAAGTCGATTTCTCCGGTGGGGTTGAGCACTAAACGGCTCTTTGTCTCGTCGGATTCATCAATTGCGGCTTTAATTAGATGTGCGCCGTTTTCCTCAGGGAGAACAATTGTCACCGTATTCAATGCATTTGTATTTAGTGGAGTTGATTTTCTACCGAGGGCCTGGCATACGACAAGCTCATGATTTAAGATGTTGCTGACACCAAAAGGCCAGGAAAGACCTTTTACATCTTCGATGTAGACTATTTGACCCGCTTTTACTAAATCCAGAGCTTCTACCTGCATGTATCCATCCTCTAATGCATGTTTACAAAAGCACTATCCAGGAAAGCACTATCTATAAAAGCATTAATAAGCGTAAACCTGCAAACGGTATTCTATAAAATTATCGGCCTAAAATAAAAAAACAATAATTGCGCCGATTGTTTTTAGGTATGCGCTAGATTTCAACCTGCAAGTACGAGAGTTTGTGCCTGAGCTTTACGACCGCTTTGGTTCGTATTTGGGATATCCGCGATTCAGACAGCCCTAACACCTCGCTCGATTCTTTTAGTGTAAGGCCCTCGTAGTAGTAAAGGGCGATCACCATTTGCTCCTGTTTGCTCAGGCTATCAATGCCCGCCATCAGCAAGTCCCGCATCTCGGTGAGTTCGACTAATTCGACGGGGTCGTATGAGTTTTTGTCTTCGATGCGCTCACCGAGAGTAACGCCGCCTTCTTCATCCTGGATTACCATCTCATCAAGCGATAGGAGGGGGAGACGGCTGACCTCTGCAAGCATGCTGTTAAAGGATTCGATATCAATATCCAGTTCCTTAGCGACTTCTTCATTTGTCGCAGTTCTGCCAAGGCGTTGTTCAACTTCGCAGAATGCTTTCCCTAATTGTTTGGCTTTTTGACGCATTGATCGCGGGGCGAGGTCGAATGCCCGCAGCCCATCAAGGATGGCCCCTCTGATTCTTGGGATCGCGTAGGTCTCGAATTTGATACCGCGGCTGAAATCGTATTTTTCTATCGCGTCGATTAAGCCGAATATCCCATAGCTTACCAGGTCGTTTCTGTCAGCCTCCGGGGGGAGGTTGCCTTTAACGCGCTCGGCAACGTATTTTACTAGTGATAAATTGCTAACGATAAGGTCTTCTTTTGCTTGTGGATCGTTATGAACCTTATAGAGCACCCATTTGTTTTGAGTAGCTACTGTCCCGTTCATCGTTCACCGTTTCCGATTTAGTTTGTCTGACTGCTATCTCCCTTATCGGTTTCGATCTTTCGGGGCTTAAATGGTTCAAACTCTTTTATTTCAGGTTTCTCGGAATCGCCGGCGAGGGCCGTATCCATATCATCAAGCGGCGGGGAAGTAAAATCAAGGTTCTGTCCTTTTGCCGCGGCCCCCTTGTCGAATTCCTTGCTTATTTCAACCATCGATTTGCGTGCGGCGTTTATGATGACTGAGTTGACTACCGTCAACATAGTCCATGTTAGTACGGCGGTTATTGCAAAAGCAAGAAGAAAGCGCTGGAGGAGTATGAAGATGATGTCACCACCGGTAAGCAACGCCATTGAGGTGGATATTAAACTTATAAGGAAGCCAACCAGGATAGTAATCTTGTTAATGGTACCATTGGCCATTTAGTTTCTCCTATGAAGACGCCGCCTTCTTCCGGCTCGATCAATCTGCTCTCTAAATAACTGGCCGATAATGCGGTCTCTGTCGCGCTCGTCGATGAGCGAGAAGTATATGCACAGTAAACTTTTACCGATTATAGGCTCATTCGGGATACAACGCATCACTTCGCCGACAAGGCTTACCTGCTGCCCGCCCGCAAGCTCTATCTCCGTGCGAATCGGCGTGCCGGAGGGGAGTTCATCCTCTATGGGGACAACAAAGGCGACGCCATTTCCGCTTAAATCCTTTACCGGAGCTTCGATGAGTTTGCTCTCGAAGATATCCTCAGGGCCGTTAAGCGGGCGGTATTTTGCCCGTATAAGCGGCCTTGAGAGCCTGAAAAACTCACGCCGCTGGATATGCGTTGCCTTGCTTGTAAGGGCAAGCGTAAGCCACACGGGGTCACTCGCAACTTCCATCACCGTGGTAGGGAACCTGAATATGCCGTTCTCGACCGAGCAGACGACAAGTAGCTTATCGCCCTCTTTTATATCAAGTGTGCGGGGGTTTTCAATTAAAAGCTCACACGTTATGCTTTTAAGGTCCTCCGAGACCGAGCCGATTGAAAATGGCCAATTCTCGCCGGGCTTTATCTCGACCATCACTAGAAGCCCTGGTTTTAGAACTTTATGCTTTCTCACTTTTGCCACACCTATCTTTCAAACAATCTGGAAAGAAAACCGCGAAGCCCGTTTCTGCCGGTGATTTGTATGTCGTCTGTGCTTACCTGATCAAGGCTTGCCGCGATCTGTTTAATACATTTGGACGCCCGTGCGCCCGGATAGCCTAGAATAAAAGGCTGTTGTTTTCTGACCGACATGTTGACCGATGGATCGGAGACGATGTACCCGACGGGTTCAATTCTCTTGTTTAAGAATTGCCTGGTCGCCATGACTATCCGGCCTGCAATTTCCTGACCTTCTTTTTCGCTGGATACCATGTTTACCACGATTTTTATATCGACATTGGGGTCTCGCTGCGTTAGGACTTTTATCAGCCCGTATGCGTCGGTGATCGCCGTCGGCTCTGGGGTGGTGATTATAAGCGCTTCCCGTGCGGCCAGGATAAACGAAATGATATCTTTGGCTATGCCGGCACCCGTATCTATAAGAGTGATATCCGCTTCGCGTTCGAGCGAAACGAAGCTCTCAAGAAGTTTTTGCTGTTGCTCATCGCTTAAGTTAGCCAGCTCGGGTATCCCCGAGCCGCCCGGCACAATTTTAATCGAGTGGGGACCGGTCACCAGGATCTCCTGCATTGTTTTATCCCCATCAACGAGGTTTTTCAGGTTATATTTTGGGTTGATACCGAAGAGCACATCTATGTTTGCAAGGCCGAGGTCGGCATCAAGCAGTATGACCTTCTTACCACGCATAGCAAGCGCAATGCCAAGATTCGCAACGAGATTACTTTTACCAACGCCGCCCTTGCCGCTGCTTATCGCTATCACCCTCGTGCTAAATGTCGATGCGGCTGGAGCCGGGGTAGGGGACACGCCAACCACCATCTTTGGCACAGGCTTAGGTTTTTCGGGTTGAATCGGCTCGGGTTGAATTTGTGGGGGCTGCACGGGCACTGGCAAAAGCGGTTCCGGTTCGACCGGTAACGGCCTGACGGCTGGTGTTATGTCTATGATCTCGCCTTCGGGCTGTCTGGTTTCTTCCGCTGCGGGAGGAACGTTATCGCTTACGTCCGGCGCCACGTCCACATAGCTTTTTGTCGCTAACCTGGCAGCGGGCGTTTTAATCTCAGGAATGATACTCTGTTCAACGGGGGCTTTTTCGGGTGTTCTTGCCATGGGATCAATAATAAGATTGGCCCGCTCTCGCTCTTCTCGAATCTTTTGCGCTAACTCACGAAGTTTCTTAGCTTGGTCGTTCATCTAACGGCTCTCCTAATATTAGATTGGCAAGCTTGTGCGATTCGGCCACCTCAATATCCTCGGGCACGTTCTGTCCCACGGTTAAATACGAAATAGCTACCTTTGCTTTATGCGCTATGTTAAACATTGTTCCAGGTGTGTTTGTCTCATCCAGTTTGGTAAATATCAGCCTGTTTATTGGAACCACTGAGAACCTTCGTATCGCATTTATCTGGTCCGAGAGCTTGGTGGTCACGCTTAAGACCAGGTGTATCTCATCCGGCGCGCAGACGTTCATCAACCCCATAAGCTCACCCATCTGGGTCTCGTTAAGCGGGCTTCTCCCCGCCGTATCTATTAGGACCAAGTCTTTATCCTGGTGCTTGTCAAGCGCTTCCCGGACGTCCTGGCTATTAAAGATGACCTCAATCGGTACTCCGATAATCTCGGCATATGTCTTGAGCTGGTCGACGGCGGCGATTCTATAGGTATCGGCGGTTAAAAAGACCGCTTTTTTCCCCTCGTAGAGGCAGTAGCGAGCCGCGAGCTTTGCGATAGTCGTTGTTTTTCCCGCCCCCGTTGGCCCGATAAGCGCGATTACTTTTCTCTTGCCGTCTTCGAGGGATAGGGGGGCGCTTACCGGTATGAGCTTTGCCATCTCGCTTACCAGTTTGGCCCGCAGGATTTCGGGGGTGGCAAGCTCCGATGTGCTGAGCTGCTCTTGCACGTTTTTCATGAGCTTTTTCGCCGCTTCGTCCTCGACTTTTGCCTGGAGGAGCCGCTCGTAGATATCCAGGAAACATGCGGGCACCTCCTGGAACAGGGGATCGGTTAGTTGGCTTGCAATAGTTTTAACGATTGATTTTATCTCTTCGACTTCGACCTGGAGCTGGTCGAATCTTTCTTCAAGAACTTCGGTTGTTTCAACGGGAGCCGAGCCGTTGCTTTCAACTTCACGCCCTTTTGGCTCCATCAAGTTAACATCAAGCCCGGCGGTTATCTCAACCGCGTTCTTTTTTACCAGGTTAAGCGGCCACGACCTCTGCAGGCGGCGGGTATGCAGGATAACCGCCTCAGGACCCAAATCGGATTTGACCTTTGCGATGGCCTCTTCCATATTTGCTGCCTCGTAACGTTTTATTTTCAAACTAGGCTCACCATCCCAACAGATTGTAGTTCGAATTCAGGTGCTATCTCATTGTAAGACAAAACCGCTAAATTAGGCAGCTTGCGTTCAGCAATTTTTCTCAGCGGTCGCCGGATGTTTGTGGAGCATAAAATTACCGGTGATCTTCCTTGGCGCAGGACTTCTTCCAGGGTATTAGATAGGCTCTCAAGTATCTGCTGCGTCCGTGCCGGGTCGAGCGAGATTACAATGCCCTGATCGGTATACTCAACTGAATCGACGATCTCTTTTTCTATTAATGGATCAACCGCTATGACATCGAGCTTACCGTCTTCGGACTGATGCTGGTGGCAGATGCTACGCCCGATCGCCTGACGTGCATACTCTGTGAGGATATCGATATTACGCGTGTTTCGTGCGCTATCGCCCAGTGCCTCAAGGAGCGTAGTCATATCCCTGATCGATACCCGCTCGGCAAGAAGCCCCTGCAGAACCTGCTGGATCTCACCAACGGTTAAGACACCGGGCACGACTTCCTCGACAACCACAGGGTAGCTCTGCTTGATGTTATCCAGCAGTTGCTGCACATCCTGGCGGCTTATAAGCTCATGCGCATATTTCTTCGTGATCTCCGAGAGGTGGGTGATCATGGCCGACGTCGGGTCGACCACGGTATATCCCATAACCTCGGCCTCCTCACGGCGCTCGGGCGATATCCAATATGCCGTAAGACCGAAGGCCGGCTCTCTTGTTTCCGTGCCGTCAATTGTAGCAACCGTCATCCCGGAATCAATCGCAAGCAGTTGATCGAGAAACACGCTTGACCGCGCGATATCCGATCCCTTGATCTTAATGCGGTACTCGCTAGGCGCGATCTGGATGTTATCCCTAATCCTAATCGGCGGCACCACATAGCCCAAATCAAGAGCGATTTGGCGCCGCATTAATGTTATCCTGTCAAGAATTTCGCCGCCCTGGTCGGGGTCGACAAGAGGAATAAGACTGTAACCTATCTCAAGCTCCATTGGATCGATCTGCAGCACATCTATTAAGTTGTCGGATACCGCGGGCGCCTCTTCTTTGACCTCGAGCTCCTCCTCGGCGATCACCGCCCGCCGGCTTGACTGGTTGATAAAATACGATGCCCCTCCGGTTAATCCACCCATGATAAAGAAGGGAAGCTTAGGGAGCCCCGGAATCATTCCAAAAAAGATAATCAGAATGCCGGTTATCATAAGAGCCCGCGGTTGAGTGAATAGTTGCTTAGAGAGGTCTTGGCCTAAGTCGCTATCCGAGGCGACCCTGGTGACGATAATGCCGGCCGCAGTTGAGATAAGAAGGGTCGGGATCTGAATGGCAAGACCCGCGCCGATGGCGATTCGCCCAAAAGTCTGAAGCGAAGTCATAAGATCCATATTCTGCTGGGTGGCGCCTACGATAAAACCGCCGATCAGGTTCACGGCCGCGATGATAATACTCGCGGTGGCGTCGCCCTTGACGAATTTAGAGGCACCATCCATCGCCCCGTAAAAGTCGGCCTCTCTCTGAACGTTTCGCCGCCTCGTCTTTGCCTCGTCTTCAGTGATAAGACCGCTGTTGAGGTCGGCGTCTATCGCCATTTGCTTGCCCGGCATCGCATCCAGGGTAAAGCGGGCAGTGACTTCCGATATCCGGGCTGTACCCGTAGTGATGACGATAAACTGTACGATAACCAGAATGATAAAGATAACGATTCCGACGACGAAGTTGTCACCGATAATAATCGAACCGAACGAGTTGACTACACTACCGGCCGCCCCGGTTGAGAGGATTGCCCTGGTTGTTGATATATACAGGCCAAGCCTGAAGAGAGTGGTGACCAGCAGCAGGCTCGGGAACATCGAGAACTGCAGCGGCTCGTTGTTGTACATGGTAACCAGCAAGACGACAATTGAGAGTATCAGGTTAAAAACAAGGAGCCCGTCTATCAGGGCGGTCGGGATGGGTATGATAAGCAGCGATACTATAAGCGCTATGATAAGCGCAAGTATAGCATCACTATACTTGTTGAACTGTATGAGCCGTGATGTAGTAACTGCTTGGTCTGTTGCCATATCGATTCCGGTTTTAGTTCTACGATGTCTTGCTGTTAGTGTGTATGTCTATGCGTTTATTTTATATTATTTGCGGTCTAATATCTAACCCTTGGCACCAGACAGGTGAGGCGCCATGCATCTTTTATCGTGGCCTCGGGTTGCCTTGTCTGACCCCCCGGTTAAGCTGATATACGTAGGCAAGGATCTCGGCTATTGCCTTGTACAGGTCATAGGGGATTTCCTTGTCCACCTCAACGGTTTTAAAGAGGGATTGTGCAAGCAGCTTATCCTCGACAATCGGCACATTGTTTTCCTTTGCAAGTTCCCTTATCTTCTCCGCTACCAAGCGCTGGCCTTTTGCGACTACTTTCGGAGCCCCCATAGTCTCCGTATCGTACTTCAAAGCGATTGCCAGACGGGTCGGGTTCGTGATAACCACATCGGCGGTCGGTACCGCCTGCATCATCCTTGCCGCGGCCATCTCCTGCTGTTTGCGCCTGATATGTGCCTTAACCTGTGGGTCTCCTTCCATCTGCCGGTATTCTTCTTTTATCTCCTGCTTGGTCATCCTGATGCTCTTCTCGAAACTATAGCGCTGGTATATAAAATCAAGTAAAGCCAAGATAAGTAATGCGACCCCGATTTTCATTCCGACTTCGTAAAGTATCGAACCAAACGTCGAGAGCGTATCCCAGATATCCATATCCAGCGTGTTCACTATCTCGGCATAACGTCCCATAATAACTGAGTACGCCATATAGCCGATAACGATTATCTTAAGCGATGATTTTACCAGCTCCACGAGGGCCTTTCCTGAAAACAACCGCGATGCCCCAGAGAGGGGGTTGATTTTTTTCGCATCGGGGATGAGCGGCTTTGGTGTGAACATAAAGCCGATCTGAGCGATATTGGCGATAACTCCTACCACCAGGGCAACAAGGGCAACCGGCAGGACAATTTTCATAAAAAGAAGCGCAAGGTTAAGAAAGAGGTCGGCTACGATTTTCTCGTTGAGTTCGTATGAGGCCGGGCTTGAGAGAAAGAACCGCATAAGATCGCTTAAGCTCGTATAGATATTCTGCCCGAACGTCCGTATCGCAACAAACAGCGCCAGGATAATGAGGGCGGAGTTGACCTCCGTACTCCTTGCAACCTGCCCCTTTTTTCGCGCCTCAGACCTTCGCTTAGGTGTCGCTTTCTCTGTACGTCCGTCCTTATCCCCGGCCATGCTTACTCCTAATTAAAGCTAACTCCTACTTAATCGCGCCAAGTAACTGGTCCGGCATTTGGCCGAAGATTTTGACGACATATGCGGAAAAAAACGCGAGCATAGCGATAACCGTCGCAAATCCTATCGCTATCTTAAGCGGCATGCCCACAATAAAGATGTTTATCTGCGGCACTGCCCTTGATACAAGGCCCATCGCGAGGTCGGTCATAAACAGAACACCGATCGCCGGGCCGCCGACTTTTAGACCGATTATAAACATGTTGACGATCATCCCTAAGAAGTTTTCCGTGACCCCCGGTGTTATCGCAAACGTTGTAAGAGGGACGATCTCAAAGCTCTTGGCAAGCGCCGTGAGCAAGTAGTAATGCCCGTTAATCGCCAGAAAGATCAGCACCGCAAGCAGGTTATTAAACTGGCCCATAATGGATACCGAGAGGTTGCTGAGCGGGTCGACCACATTCACCATGCTAAACCCCATTTGAAAATCGATGATTTGCCCGGCAAGCAGAAATCCCATAAACACAAGGTTGGCGGTAAACCCGATGACCGCACCAACGCTTAACTCTTTAGCGATCAATAATGTGAAGTTAATCATATCAATCGATTTATCTATCTGAGGACTTGGGATAAAGGGAAAGAGCGCAATCGATGTCATCAGCGCCAGCCCGATTTTTACCTGCGTTGGGATATTACGGCTGCCGAGAACCGGAGCAAGGAAGAACACACCCGAGACCCTGGTAAGGATCAGCAAGAATGTTAAGATATGTTTGACATCGGGCTGGAATATATCCAACGCATACCTCCTTGCTTACTTAAGATAGTGAGGCAGGTTGACAAGTAAATTAGTCGTAAAATCGACAAGTACATGGAGCATCCACGGACCGAATATGGCAAGTGCGAGTACGGTCGCAAGAACCTTAGGGATAAATGTTAGCGTAAACTCTTGTATTTGCGTGACCGCCTGCAGGATGCTTATAACAAGACCCGCCACGAGGCTGAAAAGCAGTATGGGAAGCGCGATCTCAAGGGTCACGATAAGCGCGCTTTTCCCGATTTCCATCGCCATCGAATCGGTCACGTTTCTCCACTTCCTTTAATTAAATCCCATTACCAGGGCTCTCGTTATAAGGTGCCAGCCATCGACTAAAACGAATAGTAATATCTTGAGAGGCAGGGAGATCATAACGGGCGGCACCATCATCATACCCATGGACATAAGCACACTTGCAACCACCATATCGATGATTAAAAACGGTATGAATATCAAAAAGCCGATAATAAAAGCCGCCCTGAGTTCACTAATAATAAATGAAGGGATAAGCACATAGGTGGGTATATCCGCTTGCGTTCTCGGTTGCTTCATTTTTGCGAGGTATACAAACAACGACAGGTCTTTCTCGCGTGTCTGTTTAAACATAAACTGCCGAATGGGCTCGGCCGCCCTGTCGTAGGCTTTATCATAGCTTATTTGTTTTGCCGTATAGGGCTTAATCGCGTTGTCGTTGATTTGCCCAAAGACGGGCGCCATAACGAAAAAAGTAAGGAATAGCGCCAGACCGATGAGTACCTGGGTCGGCGGTATCTGCTGCGTACCCAAGGCGTTTCTTATGAACGCGAGCACGATCACGATTCTGGTAAAAGAAGTCACCATAATCAGCAAGGCCGGTGCCAGCGATAGCACCGTAAGCAAGAGTAAAACTTGCAGGCTTACCGCAATATCTTGCGGCCCCTTTGCCGAGTCGACCCCAAACGAGAGCTTAGGCAAAGGAATGCCATTCGCGGAAATACCGTTGGATGCCGTTTCCGCTGATACATAGCCCGTCATAACGCTAAACAAGATTGCAAGGACTAGAAGGCCGATCTTTACCGTCATCTTGGTCCTTGGCGAAGCACCGATCATTTGCGCTCTTCACCTCTGTCACGCTTTGGGCTCTGCCGTGAACCCCTTTTTTTGGTATCCTGTTCCTTAATGTCCTCCAGAAGTTTTCTTATGTTGTCTCCGGTCGAATGGAGTTCCTCGCTCCAATGAACTTCCTCTTGCGGTGCGGCTTCGCGGCGTTTCCGCACGGGCTTCCCGGATTTTTTCGTAGTCGCATTGGTGAATCTCTTGGTGAGTTTTTCGAGGGCGGCTTGGAACGGCTGAAGCGCCTCCGGCTTCTTTGCCGCTGCCTGCTTAAGCGCCTGCACTTGCTCGATCTCTACAAATTCGCTGAGTTGGTTGATATTGTTTCCTGCCAACCCCAGAACCAGCACCTTGTCGGCTATCTCAACAAGGCATACTGCTTTACCCGGTGCAAGGTACCGTATCTCAAGGACATTCAGCAGTTCGTTACCACCGCCCGTAAGGGTATTATATTTCGTCGTAAACATCTTAACCCCATAGATAGCGAGAAACCCTACGGCTAGGACAACGGCAAAGTAAAAGACGTATTTGATGAAATCAAAGATCGTTTGCAAAACCTGGATGATCGGGCTCGATTCCTCTTTCTTCTTTGCGGGGTCCTGGTACGAGTCCAGATGTAGCTGGCCATCGGATTTTGAATCTGCCCGGGGCTTGTAACCACTATCAGCCGGGGCTTCCTTTTTAGTCCGGTCTTGCGAGGGAATACCTATCTTCTTATCCGACTTGGCTTGTTCGCTTTTTGAAACCAAGGCACTATCGGTTGTATCACTTATCGCACGCTGGCTTTCCAGCACCTTGGCTTCGCTTGCTTGCAGAGGTTGGTTTGTTGGCTCTGCAACCGCAAATCCAACAGAGCACGCTAGAGAGAGGAATGTGAGCAGTAATACACATATAAATACATATTTAACAACATATACAACAGTGCCTTTCCGGTCTTTATCTGCGTTCATAGCTACTTTCCAATCCGAACAACGTTATGTGCTGTGACTCACCGGTATGATTATCTCTTTATGGGCTTGCCGGAAGTTAGGTTACCCGGTATACACCAGGCGTGCCGGCAACAGAAGAACAGCCGTTATTATCTTAATAAATATCCCAGAGTTGCCTTGCTAATGCAAGTGCCATACGGTTGCTTTACAACCATATGGGAGCCCCAAAACCCCTCGCCTTCAAATCTTAAGATTTTCTACTAAACCCATAGCATAAATTGGTCGATTAAATATCCCAGTGATGGCTCCAACGGCGTTTACTAGGGAAAACGGCCAAGTGCTCTTCATAAGTATATCAGGCGCAGTTTAACTAGCAAATGGACGATCGCCGTTTAGCTTAATTACTCAGAGCGGATAATCAGTGGAGGTGCGATATGGCAATAGACATATCCTTAGGACAAGACCAGTTAGTTGTTTTTGAAGTAGGAAACGAAGCTTTCGGCATCGATATCAGCTCGGTTCAGGAGATCATTAGATTTCAGCAAATAACCGACGTACCGAGGGCGCCCATGCATGTCAAGGGAGTTATAAATCTGCGAGGGAAAGTTATCCCGATAATCGATTTACGGGATAAGTTTGGTCTTGCCCAGACCGAAGAAACAAAGTCAAGCCGCATTGTTGTTGTCGATGTTCTTGGCTCAACCGTAGGAATGATCGTCGATGCGGTAAGCGAAGTTCTGCGGATAGGGACAGATCAGATCGAGTCGCCGTCATCGATCATCGAATCATATGAGAAGTACTTAAGAGGAATCGGAAGGCTCGATGAACGACTCATTCTTCTACTGGATTTAGAACGACTCATTCCTGAAGCCGGCCAGCTTAAAGCCGTTGCATAAAGCCCAACAAGGGATGGTCGGTAGCGTTATTGCAGTTACAAATCATCAAATAGTTCGTCAAAGAGGTATAGAATACAGGGGGTTAAGATGTTAAACCGCACTACCATCGGTATGAAGATCCTGGCGGGACTCATACTGATACTTTTACCGTCAATTATCATTGTGCTGAATAGTCCCAGTAGGTCGTTCGAGCCAAATGGCACCGGATCATCTCAAGATACGGTAAAAAAGATCGAAGCGGTCAGCAACCTGCAACTCGCGATTGAGCGAAGCAAAACCCCTGTACACGATACAGCGATAACCACAAACGCACAAGGCGCACAAGCATATAAAGCATCCCATTCCGTCATCGAACAGCAGCTCGATACCGTTGGCGGGATAATCACCTCACCTAAGGCCAGGCAGCTCCTCACGACAGTCAAAGCGAATGTGGCCGAAGCTGACGCACAAGCCCAGGATGTTTTCAAAACCACTAATCAAAACCAGGGCAAAGCAGTTACGACAAAGAGCGCCAGGTCCAAAAGCAGAAGGGGCGCGAGGTCACTTACTAACAAGACTACTCCAATATCGGGCAATGAAGATATTATAGGAAAACTCAAAGCCTATGATGTGTCTGTAAACAAGGCCTCGACCAATGCCGGCAACCTTTATAATCTTATAAATACCAACCAGGCCAACCTGTCAGACCAAGCAGCTGCTGCAAGGAAAAGAGCGAGTTCCGTAAACTTCTTGTTATTGGCACTATCAATCATAGCCATGATTGCAGTATATATTGCGTTAAAGCGCAAGGTTATCACCCCTTACACGCAAGCGCTTACAAAAATATCCGATGCTTCAAAGAATTTATCGTTCTCCTTCAAAGAGATTATTCAAAGCTCAAAACAGGCTGAAACCGCGGGAACTGCTATAACCGAATCGATCATTCATTTTTCCAGAGGGGCGGAGGAACAGGCCGGCGTAGAGACCGAAGTCAACGAACTCGTAAGCCAGATATCGGCGGCGGCAAATCAAGTTGAAAACGGTGCCCAAAGGCAAGCACAAGATGTTGCTTCAGCCTACGGTATTATCGAGCAGCTTTCAACCGCCGTAGGCAATGTAGTCGATAAAGCAAATATCGTTGCAAAAGTTGCATCCGAAAACCTGGGTACTGCTGAGATAGGAAAAGAGTCGATAGATGAGGCGATATCCGGAATGGAAGCGATGAGGAGCACCGTTCTATCATCCGCCGATAAAATTCAGGCTTTAGGTCAGAAGTCCAAACAAATCGGCGAGATCATCGAAGTCATCGACGACATCGCAGAGCAGACCAACTTACTTGCTCTAAACGCCGCAATCGAGGCGGCCAGAGCAGGAGAGCACGGTAAAGGCTTTGCAGTGGTAGCAGATGAAGTGAGAAAACTCGCCGAGAGATCCACCCGTGCAACCGGCGAGATCGCGGAGCTTATCAAAGGCATCCAGGATGAGACCATGCAGGCGGTCGATGCAATGGAAAAAGGCACGAGTGAAGTCGAGGCCGCAAACCAACTTACACAGCGTGTAGGGAAGGCCATCACTGAGATGATGGATTCAACCGAAGAAGTGATGATGGAGATAGCATCCGTCCGCTCGGCTTCTTCTCAGATGACCGTATCGCAAGACAAAGCACTGGAGTCGATTAACAGCATCGCTCACATAGCGGATGAGAATATAGCTTTTACGCAGGAGGTTACCGCTTCAAGCGAACAGGTACTGAAATCTGTCAGCGATATGATAAGGAGCCACGAGGGATCCTTATCATCGTTACAGGGGATACTGGCCGTTGGGAAAGAGGTCGGCATCTCGGTTGAGCAAGTATCAGCATCGGCCCAACAGGTAGCCGCAATGTCGAAAGAACTCGATGAGCTTATAAAATCGTTTGCCCCCGCCAACGACTAAAGGGATGAAGGATTAAGACGATACAATACAGTGATTTGAAGGAGGAAACAATGTTACCGATAATTATAACAGCGCTAGGCGCATTAGCTATGCTTGCAGCAGTCATAAACTGCCGGAGGCTTATCGCGATAGTTAAGAAGACGGAGTACGGCAAGAAGTGGATGGGCCTTTTTATGTTTATGGTGGCTTTCCTTGCAAGCTATGTTGCCTACGGAACCATACTGCTAAAAAACATACATATTCTTGATCCGAACCTTTTGGCCAGCTTCGTGTTTTTGTTTGGCGGTATCTTTGTCTTTCTAGTCGTCGCACTCAATTATTCAACATTTAACGGCTTGCTTGTTCGAAAACAAAAAGAGATGTTCATGAAGATATCCGAAACTGCCAGGGAACTTGCGACCTCAGCCCGGGGGCTTGCAGATGGCTCTGATACAATAAGCGCGACAACGAGCCAGATATCAGGGTCTATCACAGAGGTTGCCCATGAAGCCGGCCTGCAAAGTAGATCAACCGACGAGACGCATGCGTTAATAGATCAAATTGCAAATGCGATAGACCAGGTCTCAAAGGGAGCCGTTGAGCAATCAAGAAGTATGGCTGAAACGACCGGCGGTATGAATCAGTTAGCAAGCGCGATCGATAAAGTTGCGGATAATGCAAAAACGGTACTCAATGTCGTATCCGAAAGCTCTGCTGTAGCATCGAGAGGTCAGGAGGCCGTCGAGGAAACCATCCTGGGCATGAGCAGGATAAGCGAGACGGTTACCGAGTCCGCAAACAAAATCCAGGAACTCGGCCAAAAATCCAAACAAATCGGTGAGATCATCGAAGTCATCGACGACATCGCAGAGCAGACCAACTTACTTGCTTTAAACGCAGCCATTGAGGCGGCCCGGGCAGGAGAGCATGGTAAAGGCTTTGCCGTGGTAGCAGATGAGGTAAGAAAACTCGCCGAGAGAAGTGCCCGGGCAACAGGTGAGATCGCAGAGCTTATCAAAGGAATCCAGAATGAGACGATGCAGGCGGTCGAGGCAATGGAAAAAGGCATGAGTGAAGTTGAGGCAGGAAGCGAGTTAGCCCAACATGCGGGTGCTGCGATCGGCGATATAATGGAATCTGTAAATCAGGTTGTGTCAGAGATTGCAGAAGTTTCCCAGGCGGCAGAACAAATATCGGCTTCCTCCGGTAAAGTAGCTTCAGCCATGGATCAAATTGCCGCGATAACTCAGGAAAACACCGCGATTACCGAGGAAGTGGCGGCTTCTGCCGACCAGGTTGTAAAAGTTGTCGAGTCGATGTCGGAGTCCTCAAAAACCTCCGCACAATCGGCTATGGAAATATCTGCATCGTCGCAACAGCAGACCGCATCTGTTGAAGAGATCGCTGCATCGGTAATAGAACTCTCAGGCATGGCCAACAGGCTGAATGAGCTTGTCGAGAAATTCCAAATAGGGTAAGTAGGAGGTTTAAACGTGAGCGAGGAGCAAACATTTGAGCAAGACCAGCTAGTGGTCTTTGAAGTAGGCGAAGAATCGTTCGGTATCGATATTTCATTAGTCCAGGAGATTATCAGGCTTCAGCCGATCACAGAAGTACCCAGGGCTCCGATGTACGTAAAGGGTGTCATCAACCTTAGAGGTAAAGTCATTCCGGTCGTTGATCTGCGGGAACGATTCAGCCTCGGCGCGGGCGACGAGACAAAGGCTACCCGCATCGTCGTTGTAAACGTCCTTGGGAACACAGTCGGCATGATCGTTGATGCGGTCTCAGAGGTGCTTCGTCTCGCGACAGACGCAATCGAGACACCTTCAACGATTGTCGAGAGCGTGGGCTCGCAGTACCTCAAAGGGATCGGTAAGCTAGAGGAACGGCTGATCATCTTGCTTGACCTTGATAAACTTCTTGTCGAAATGGGTGCAACTCCGGTTGACAATGTAACCGATCTTTCGCAAGTGGCGTAGGGCGGGCGTGAAGCACTACCGCCCAACCTCAGCGAGAAGCTTATTCTCGCTGTGCAAAAACGATTTGAATTGTTATGCGCGTTTGCCGTAGCTTTAAAGCTTTTACAATATTTTGCTGCTTTTAATTTAGACAGGTTAGTAGCTTTCAATAAGTATGGGAGTTAGGAATGGACCTAGTATTTGATGCTTCACCAGATGATTTAAAGGTATTTGTGCAAGAAGCTGAGGAGTTAATCCAACAGCTCGATGAAAACGTTCTCCGCTTAGAAAAAGAGGGACAAAATCCCGAGCTTATGCAGGAAATATTCCGTGCCGCGCATACCCTTAAAGGTTCTTCAGGCATGCTTGGCCACGAGCGTATGGCAGAGCTTACCCATGCTATGGAGACGCTCTTCGATAAGCTAAGAAAAGACGAGCTTGTGGTTACCACCGAGCTTATCGATTTATTGCTTGATTGCCTTGATGTCCTTAAAACACTTAAAGAAGAATGCTACACGTTACAATCAAGTGATATTGATGTTAAAGGGCTGAGCGCCACTATCTTGGCGTTTGCCGAAGGCGCCGCAGCCGCTCCAAAAGAAGAGGAAAGCCCCACTTCATTATCTCTTGAAGATCATGAAATAGATATTATTAACAGGGCCGAGATCGCGGGCTTTCAGGCTTTTTGCATAAGGGTCAAGATAGCAAAGGACTGCCCGATGCCCTCAGTGAGGGTCTTCCAGGTAGTAGAGGAATTACAACCGGTAGGGCAGATAATAAAAACCCATCCAAGCACCGAGGTCATTGAAAGCGGCGACTGCGGACATGACTTGGAGATAATTCTTACGGCTAACGAAGATCAGAGCAGCATTGAGAGCATCATAAAATCCATATCGGAACTATCCAGTTATTCGATTGAGCCATATCAATCCGATGCAGAAGCCGAAGTTGAGGAAAGCGCACCAGGGCCGGTTGCTTCCACGAAGGAATCCTCTGCGGATCAAAGAATGGAGGACTTAGGGCCGGAGGCACGTGGTAAGACCCAGCAGGAGATCAAGCAGATGCAAGCCGCAGCCGTTAAAACGGTAAGGGTTGATGTCGAACGGCTCGATCACTTGATGAACTTAGTGGGAGAACTCGTCATCGGTAAAACCCAGTTGCTTCAAATCGGCTCCGATCTTGCAGATAACTACCGCCTTGGAGATTTAAGCGGAACCCTCAACGAGGTCACCGCGCAGATCGGTCAAATCACAAACGAGCTTCAAGAGGAAGTAATGCGGGCCAGGATGCTCCCCATCGAGCAGGTCTTTAATAAATTCCCGAGATTGGTGAGGGATTTAGCGAGAACCGCCGGGAAGACAATTAACTTTGTCGTTGAGGGCCAGGAGACCGAAATCGATCGCTCTGTCCTAGAAGAAATCGGTGACCCGCTTATCCACATATTAAGAAACGCTATAGACCATGGCGTTGAGACTCCAGATGTTCGTAAGAAGGCTAAGAAGCCTGCCGAGGGCAACGTATATCTTGGCGCCAGGCATGAGGAGAACCACATTGTCGTTGAGGTATCCGATGACGGTCGAGGCATAGATCCCCAAAAACTCAAGGATAAAGCCATAAAGAAAGGTTTTCTCACGCCTGAGGCGGCCGAGAAAATGGGCGACCGCGATGCGTATGAGCTTATGTTTCTTTCTGGCTTTAGCACCGCCGAGAAAGTTTCCGAGATATCGGGACGCGGCGTTGGTATGGATGTCGTCAGGAACAATGTTAAGAAGATAAACGGAACAGTTGAAATTGAATCCGAACCAGGCAATGGAACCAAGTTTATTATAAAACTTCCTTTAACCTTGGTTATCGTTGATGCTCTGATCGTCGTGCTGGGCGAAAAACTTTACGCAATCCCGCTCAGCATGGTCAAAGAAGTCCTCCGCCTTGAACGCGGCGATATCAAGAAAGTCGACAAACTCGAGACCATCCTCCTGCGCGGCAACGTCCTTCCGCTGCTCAGGTTGGGCGAGTTGTTTAGCCATATAGGAAACGCTGACCGCAGAGATGACCAAGGCCTTCATGTAGTAGTAGTCGGTTACGGTGACAATAAGGTAGGCCTGATTGTTGATAACCTGGTAAGCAAGATGGAAATCATGATAAAGGCCCTGGGTGATTATCTGGGTGATATCGACGGTATCTCCGGCGCTACAATCCTCGGCGATGGCAAAGTCGCACTGGTAGTCGATCCCATCAGCCTTATTTCTAAAGTTGATACCCAGAGGTCCCTATCAAACCAGACAATCGATTTTGGAAAGCAACGAGGTCGCAAGAAGACGGCTTAAGCGCCGCTTGCTTGGTTGAATATTTAACGTAAATAAATGATAGATGAGGAGAGGTTGACGTGTCCCAATTAGCCGGCGGCCTGACGCCGAAGCAGAAGGAAATGCTTGAAAGAATAATCAAGCTGAGCACCGATAGCTCGGCGGTTGCCCTGTCGGAGATGACTGACAAAGCAATCTTCCTGCAATCGCCCCGACTCGATATTGTCGCACTCGAGTCTGTAGTCGGGATAACCGGAGGGGCGGAAGTTACCGCGGTAAGTGTTTTCTTGATGTTCGGGGGCGAGATAAATGGAAACATACTCTTGGTGTTCCCCGGTGATAGCGCATTTAAGCTTATAGATATAGTGATGCATGAGGATAGGGGCGGCATACAAGAGCTGGATGAGATGGGGATATCGGTGCTTGGAGAGGTAGGCAACCTTGTTTCCGCATACTTTCTCAGCACCCTATCGGATTACACGGGGCTGGATTTACGCCCGTCTTCTCCCATGGTCGCCGAGGATATGGTCGGCGCAATTATAAGCTCTGCCGTGATGACGTTGGAAAGGGCGCCGGAAGAGATCCTTTATATCGAAACCGAGATAGCAGACGAAACAAGCAAGATTGAAGGATACCTGATGCTCTTTACAGATGAAGACTCTCTAGGTTCATTACTACGAGCGATAGAAGCGAGGTAGCCGTGCCTGAAACGTTTAATGTAGGTATCGGCGAGCTAAAGGTCTCAAGGGATGCGCAAGCCACGATTATCACGAGAGGCCTTGGGTCATGTGTGGCGGTTTGTCTCTATGATAAGGTTACAAAGGTTGCAGGGATGGCCCACATAATGCTGCCGCAAGATAACGGCAAGGGTAGTGCCCTGGCCGCAAGATACGCAGACTCGGGGGTTCCAAGGCTCCTCGGTGCGATGGTCAAAGAAGGGGCTAATCCAGCTAATATGATAGTCAAAATAGCCGGTGGAGCCAGGATGTTTAATATGCCCGGCGGCAACAGTCTTCTGGAGATAGGGGAGCGCAACGTTGAGGCGGTTAGAGCCGTTCTCAAAGAACTTAAGTTGAATCTGGTTGCTGCCGATACAGGTAAAGATTATGGTAGGACCGTCGAATTATCAGTGACAACCGGAGAACTTTTTGTAAAAGCAATCGGTCATAATACGTTTGTAATATAGGAGGCATAAGAATGGGGAAGAATGTCTTAGTCGTCGACGATGCCGCATTTATGAGGATGAAGATCGTTAAACTCCTCTCTGATAATGGCTATAGTGTCGCAGGTGAAGCCGGTAATGGCGAAGAGGCCGTTATTAAGTACCAGCAACTCAAGCCGGATCTGGTAATCATGGACATTACCATGCCGGTCATGGATGGTATAGCCGCCATCACTGAAATTAAAAAGGTCGATGACGGTGCCAAAGTAATAGTCTGTAGCGCAATGGGGCAACAGAATATGGTCATCCAGGCTATTAAGTCTGGCGCTAAAGACTATGTGTTAAAGCCGTTCCAGCCCGATAGGGTCCTCGAGGCTGTCAAAAAGCAAATCGGTTAACCTTAAGTCTGGAGCGTGACGCAATTGTCTCAAATTAGGGTCCTAGTGGTTGATGACTCATTTTTTACCCGTAAGCGTTTAATTGATATGTTGTCGTCAGACCCCGAGATAGCGATTATTGATACTGCACAAAATGGTTTTGAAGCTATTGAAAAAGTAACTAAGCTTAATCCCGATGTCGTTACGCTTGATATAGAAATGGCCAAAATGGATGGCCTTACAGCCCTCGGTCATATCATGAAGGAACACCCCACCCCTGTTATTATGGTGAGCACCTTAACCGATGAAGGATCTGAAGTGACCGCCCAGGCACTTCTGGAAGGCGCCGTCGATTTTATACATAAACCCACCGATCTAACCAATATAAAACTCACTGAGGTCAAGGATGAGCTTATTGCCAAGGTTAAGGGCGCGGCCAGAGCTCAGCTCAAACGAAGGGTCGGCCTAGTCCGCCCCCGGAGCATAGATCCGGCATCCGTCACTATATCCGATGCCGTAAAGAATAAAATCGTTATGATAGGTTCCTCAACTGGTGGACCTCGGGCATTAATAGAAGTACTACCCAGGCTTCCTAAGAACTTTCCAACCCCTATCGTGGTCGTCCAGCATATGCCGCCAGGACCGTTTATACGATCCATCGCCAAGAGAATTGAATCAGAATCAAATATTAGGGTGGAAGAAGCCCAGAATGATGACCGCCTGCAGCCCGGGGTGGCCCTCATGGCGCCGGGTGGCTACCACATGCTTATCGAAAAAGGGGGCATCATTAAACTCAGCCACGGCCCCGCAGTAAACTCGGTCAGACCCTCGGTAGACGTAATGATGAGTTCCGGTGCGACCGTTTATGGCGCAAATGCAATAGGAGTCATCCTTACCGGAATGGGCAGGGACGGCGCCAACGGTATGGCGCTGATAAAGAGCAAAGGAGGGCACACGATTGCAGAGCATGAATCAACCTGCGTCGTCTACGGGATGTCGAAAAGCGTTATAGATAACGGAGATGCCGATAGTATCGTTCCGCTGGATCAAGTGCCCCATGAAATAATGAGAATGATCGAGGGGAGAAGGTAGCCATGGCTAATTATATAGACAGCCCGGAATATCGTTATTTTGTACAGAAGGTAAAAACTTTTGCAAACATCAATCTTGAAAATTACAAGCCGTGGCAGATTCAACGAAGGCTTACCTTTATCATGGAGCAAGTCGGAGCTAAAGACTATAAAGCATACGCAGATATTTTGGCCAGCGATAAGGAACGGTTGAACCAGTTTATTGATTGGGTAACCATCAACGTATCCGAGTTCTATAGAGATCCTCTGAAGTTCAAGGAACTCCAAGCAGCGGTCTTTCCCGAGCTCTTAAAGCATAGCAAGCAACTCAAAATCTGGAGTGCCGGCTGTTCAAACGGCTCCGAGCCATATACGCTCGCACTGATGCTCGAGGAAGTAACACCGGGTGTGCGACATACGATTATTGGTAGCGACCTTGATGACCGTATCCTGCAAGCAGCAAGAGAGGGCCGCTATTTGGAAAAGGATATCCGTAACGTTCCTCGACACCTGGCGCAGCGCTTTTTCAAGAAGTCCGGAAATGAAGTTGAGTTAAGCGATGAGATCAAGAAACGGGTTACTTTTAAAAAGCAAGATTTATTAAAAGACAGGTATGAGGATGGATTTGACCTAATACTGTGTCGAAATGTAGTTATCTATTTTACGAACGAAGCGAAAGATACTATCTACCGGAATTTTTGGGCGTCGCTCAAAGAGCACGGCATTTTTTTTGTAGGCGGAGCCGAGAGTATTCTTAATGCGAGAGACCTCGGTTTTCAAGTTTTCAGGCCATTCTTCTACGCTAAGACCCCGGATGTTGGAGGATCACATGTCAGAAAAGCTAGCTAACAAAATCAACGACAAAATCGAGAAGCTACCGCGATTTTCACAGATTGCCGATAAGGCTCTAATAGCCGAAAAGGAAAGGAGCCTCAGCGGGGAACCCAGCGAAGACCATGGCCTCCATGACCCTAAATTCGCAAAACAAATACTGCAGATGACAAATTTTACTACATACGGATTTGCAGGGAATCGAGCCGGGTCGTTTGAAACAGAGGCTTTTCTTGGAGAAGATGTTCTTCGCGGTGTGTTGCTGGCCTTCTCTCTTCGTGAGTTTGTCGATAGGGAACTTCATGCATATGGATTAGGTAAAGGGGAATTTTGGGAGCACTCGATGAATTGCGCCTTATCCGCATGGATGATTGCGACTAAAGTCGCCTATGATGATCTTGAGATGGCGTTTGTTGCTGGCCTTATGCATGATATCGGTAAGGTCATACTGGATGAATTTTTATCTGAAGAACGAGAGAAATTTGTCGATATAACATCCCAGGGGTATGTAACCCCTGTAGAAGCAGAGCGAACAATCTTTGGGGTAGATCATGCAGAGATAGGGGCACAGGTCGCAGCTCATTGGGGTTTCGATGAAAAAGTAAGCGAAGCCATCAGATGTCATCATGAACCTGAATTGGCGGTACAAGACCCCGATCTAGTAACAATCGTGCACCTAGCGGATTGCATATCGGTGAGCTTAGGGCTCGCGACGCAGGAAAAGAGCCTCATAGGTTTATTATCCAGTGATTTTTCAGGTTTAGGGCTTTAAAAGCTGATTTTGGAGGAAGCCATGGGACAGGATGTCGCACAGAGGATATTAAAAGAGGTAAAAGATCTGCCTCCATTTTCGGCTATAGCCAATCGGGCATTGAAGCTAACCAATAACCCAAGATCCTCGGCGATCGACATAAGTCGCGTCATTTCATATGATCCGGCATTTACCGCTCGCGTGTTGCGCATGGCGAATTCGGCATACTACGGTTTCTCCCGCAAGGTCACTACGGTCAGCGAAGCCATCGTAATTCTTGGCTATGAAACACTGAAAAGCGTTGTTTTAGCGCTTACCCTCCAAAAATTCTACGACCGCGAGGTTCATGGATATGGGCTTGAAAAGGGAGACCTTTGGAAGCATTCTGTCGGTTGCGCGCTTGCATCCCGTTTAATCGCAACCCAGGTGAAGTACGTTTCCGTAGAAGAGGCATTTGTTGCCGGGCTTCTCCATGATATCGGCAAGGTTATCCTCAACCAGTTTGTACGCGAAGAGATCGACAAGATCATCGAACTCTCGGGCTCGCAGGGGCTCTCATTCGCAGAGGCCGAAAAACAGGTGTTGGGATTCGACCACCAAGACATAGGCTCAAAAGTAGCCGAGAAATGGAACTTCAACGATAAGATCGTTGAGGCGATTCGCTGCCATCACAGGCCGGATCGCGCTAGGAAAGATATGGATCTGACGGCAATCGTCCACGTAGCGGATTTCATCTGCTTGAGCCTTGGCTTAGGGGTTGGAAGCGACGGTATGCTTTATCCGCTTAAAAAAGAAGCACTTGATAGACTGAAACTCGATGAGCCGGAGATCGATAATCTAATTTTTGCAGCATATAACATTACAGAGGAAATCGAGAAAATTTTAGCTTAAGCCGTACTTACGTTTGGTCGAGACATAAAAAAGAGAAGGGAATTGAGAATGCTAAAAGTTGAATTTGTAAACCCGTTTCTCGAAGCCGCATTCGAGGTCTTTGAAACGGAAACTAATTTAAAACTTGGGAAAGGGCCTCTGTCGGTCCAGCAGTCTTCGTTAACGTCTCAGGAAGTAAGCGTTCTTATAGGTGTCACCGGCGAGATACATGGCCAGGTGATCTACGGAATGTCTGCCAAGGTCGCTAAAAAGATCGCAGCAGAGATGATGGGCCAGCCGGTTCCGTTACTTGACGGGCTTGCGCAAAGCGCCATTAGTGAACTCGGCAACATGATTACGGGACTTGCGACGGTCAAGTTTGGCAAAGACTATGCAAATCTTGCCGTTACACCACCGACGCTTATCGTTGGTACAAAGGTTTTAATATCGACCATTGATATCCAGCGCTTATACATCGTTTTAATGAGTGAAGCCGGCGATATAGAAGTAAGCGTTGCTCTAAGAGAGCAGGTAATATCAGACGAACTGAGGGTTATCCATCCAAAGAAGGCAGTTGGATAGATAGAGCAAGAGCAGGAAGTAGCACTTTTATGGTAAAGGGGGTGTGAGATGATACGAGGATTGTATGCCTCAGCGACCGGAATGTTAGCTCTCATGACCAAGCAGGACGTTATTGCTAACAACATTGCAAACGCCAACACTACAGGATTTAAAAGGGATTATGCCTCAATCACATCGTTTCCAGAGGCGCTTATTTATGCCCAGGAACGGAGTGTCGGCGCAAAATACACACAATCCCCTATTGGTTCGTTAAGCATGGGTGTCGGTATTGGCAGGACCGGTTTTATTAACACCAATGGTGTGCTAAGGCAAACCGGCGCAAAGCTGGATCTTGCGCTTGCGGGAGACGGGTTGTTCGCAATCCAAACACCGGCCGGCGAGATGTACACAAGAAACGGCAATTTCACTAAAGATGGCTATGGCAGGATTACCGACCAAGACGGCCATCTGGTACTGGGAGAAAAGGGGACGATCAGAATCACCGGCAACGAGGTATTCGTTGACGAGGCAGGCAAGGTATACGTTGATGGGGCATATGCGGATACCTTGAAAATCAGGCAATTTTCCCCGGGAAACCTGGAGAAGGCCGGAAGCAACACCTTTGCGGCTAGCTCAAATGGAACGAAGGCTAGCGTGATTGTAAGGCAGGGGTACCTTGAAGGATCAAATGTCGATGCGACAAGCGAGATGGTCGATATGATGGCGATCGCGCGGTCCTTCGAAGCGAATCAGCGTGTGCTGAAGAGTCAGGACGATATATTGGGTAAGGCAGTAAACGATGTTGGAAGGGTAGGATAGTTAAGGCAAGAGGCTGGACCGGAAACGGAGGTCTCACACCCGCCGAATGATCGAGGCGGAACATCCCCAACATCTACGTAAGTCAACTAACCTTACCCGTCCTTTGTCCAAAATGTATATGAGGACTTGATTAAAGGAGGGTAGTATGATCACAGCATTATGGACATCAGCCTCAGGGTTGCTGTCACAACAGGTAGCAGTCGATGCCATTTCAAATAATATAGCCAATGTCGATACGACCGGCTACAAAAAGAACACGACGCAATTTCAAGACTTGTTCTACAGGAGAGCGAATTCATTAGGAGAGTTTGAGCCCGAAACGTCAAGCAGGACGGGCATATCGATTGGTACCGGTGTTAGGATTTCTGCGACCCAGAAGCTATTCGACCAGGGCAGGCTCGAGCAGACGGATAACCCACTCGATCTTGCCATCGACGGCGAGGGCTTTTTTAGAGTCCTGTTGGCCGACGGGACCCCGGCCTACACGAGGGACGGCGGTTTTCATGTCGACAAGAGCGGACAGCTTATGACGCCGCAAGGTTATCGGTTAGACCCCGCAATTAAAATCCCTGAAGGAGCGAGCGGTATAACCGTGTACCCGGATGGCAAGGTCTCGGTTGCAACCAAAACCGGCGAGCTGAAGGAGGTCGGGAGGATCACGCTTTTTAAAGCGGATAACCCAAACGGTCTGCTCGCAATTGGTGAGAATCTGTTTTTACCGACGGTAGCTGTTGGCAAGATGGTCGAAAAGGTTCCGGCGAGTGATGGTGTCGGTTCGCTCGATCGGGGGTTTGTCGAAGGATCGAACGTTGACCTCGCGGACGAGATGACTCAACTTGTCATCGCGCAGCGCGCGTACCAGCTCAACTCACGAGCGCTTAAATCCGCCGATGATATGATCGGCATAGCGACCAACATAAGGGGCTAGGGAATTGCGAATTGCGAATGAGCGTGGGTTAGAAAGCAGTTTCTAGTAGGCGGTAAGGAGTATGCAGCAGGCAGCAATAACCATAGCAGTTGCCTGATAAATGCTAATGTAGGGGCCGAGCTTGTCTCGGCCCAGACCACCGTGCTTATCTGTAGGGTGGCAGGGTTTCTCCGGTAGGTGGAGAAAAATGTAAGTGCTGCCGATAACTATAGGCAAGTGGGGTGAAGACATGAAAATCTCTAATGAACAAGTCCGTAAAGTTCTACAGGGATACGTGCGACAGGTCGAAAACAGAAAAGCGGAGAAGGCTAAATCCTCAGAATCTAAAGTAGAGGGCGCCGCGGCGAAAGTCGACTCCGTTACCATAACTACCCGCAGCCAGGAAGTCGTGAAGGCCAAAGAGGTCTACGAGAAGCTTCCTGACACGCGAAGCGACCTGGTGGATGAACTGAAAAGCAAGATAGAGGCCGGCAAATATAATGTTGCCAGCAAGGAAATAGCTGATAAGATCATCCATCGCGCGGTTGTAGATGAAACGGTCTAAAACTAGCTTGAGGGTGAGAAAATTGAACATTGATGCCAACGCTTTAATAGACGTCTTAAAGAGCGAAAAAGAATCATACCAGGGATTGTTGAATTTATCGAAGAAAGAGCAAGAGCTGATCGTCAGCGGAAATATTGAGGATCTTTCAGACGTAGTCAAGGCGACGGAGCAGATGATGCGGGTTGTTCGCGACCTGGAGAGAAAACGGCTCACCCTGTTAGACGTAGATACTAATAGCAATTTATCCCAGCCAACCCCCCAGCTCTCAACGATATTAAAAGACTTTGACAAACAAACGGCCGAAGCGGCCGCGGAACTTAAAGACCAGATGCTTGCGATAGTCGAGGATCTCGGCGAGACCAACAAGACTAACGCCGAGCTTCTTAGGCGAAACATCGGCCACACCAACTTCCTTTTCAACGCGATCATGCGTGAGGAAAGCCCGGTGTACGGTCAAAAGCCCAATCCCCAAGGTGTAAATCCCAAGTTGTTTGACGGAAGGGCATAAAGAGGTGTTATAGGATGGATGGATTTTTTGGCATAGGGATTGCAAGAAAAGCCCTAGATGCAAGTCAATACGGGATGGATGTTACGGCGCATAATATAGCCAACGCCAATACGCCGGGCTATTCGAGACAGCGGGCGATTCTTGCGGCGGCCCCCTCGTTTCCCTATCCCGGCTATAATAGGCCGATGCTTCAGGCCCAGCTTGGTACCGGTGTCGAGGTGAAATCAGTCGAGCGGGTGCGAAGCAGCTACTTCGACGACCAGATTAGAAAAGAGAATCAGTCCTTGGGCGGCTGGGGCGTGAAAGACGATGCGCTCAAGCAGGTGGAATCGATACTCAATGAGCCTTCAGATACCGGCCTTCAGAATATGATGGGCGAGTTTTGGGATTCCTGGCAAGAGCTAAGCAAAAACCCCGAGAGCCTCTCTGCCAGGTCCTCGGTAATTGAGATGGGGCGCACGCTTGCATCGACATTTAACCAGCTGGATGCAAAGCTAAGCCGCCTTCGCGATAACCTGAATGATCAGGTATCGGTAAAAGTTGATGAGGTCAACAATATCGCGGATAGGATATATGCGCTCAACAAAGATATCGTTAGAATACAGACGACCGGCGTCGCGCCAAATGACCTTAGGGATGAGCGAGATAAGCTGGTCGATGATCTCTCGAAGATTGCCGACATTACGGTGGCCGAGCAAGATTCGGGCACCGAATTGATATTCTTAAATGGCAGGCAGTTGGTAAGCGAATACTCGGCAAACCACATACAGGCCACACCAAACGGGCTCAATAGCGGCTACGGAGATGTGACCTGGGCGGTGGATGGATCGCCGGTCACATCATACGGCGGAGAGCTAAAATCGCTGACCGATACGCGAGATACCACGATTCAGAAATATCGCGGCGATCTCGATACGCTGGCATCCACCTTGGTAACTGAGGTAAACAACCTTCATGCGGCTGGTGTTGGCTTAGACGGCACCACCGGTTGGAACTTCTTTGCCGGGACGGGGGCGGGGGATATCGCCTTAAGCCCTGACGTTGACGATCCGAAGCACGTTGCGGCCGCAACGAATCCGGCAGGTATACCGGGTGACAACTCAAACGCTCTGGCCATCGCCAAATTAAAGGACACGCTTCTTACAATAAACGGCGATAACGTTACAATGAACGATTATTACCGCTCGACCATTACGAACCTCGGCATAGAATCCCAGGATTCGTCGACAATGGTTACCAACGGGAAGCTATATACCGACCTGCTCGAGAATCATCGCCAATCGGTATCCGGTGTTTCGCTGGATGAAGAGGCGACGAATATGATCAAGTATCAGAGGGCATATGAAGCGGCGGCACGGGTTATCACGATGCTTGACGACATGCTTGACACCTTAATCAATAGGATGATCAGGTAGGAGGTGATCTAGGTGAGAGTAACTAATACGATGCTTGGAAACACGATCCTTAAAAACATATCGGCTGCTTACGCTCGAATCGAGCGAAGTGAGGACCAGTTATCATCCGGTAAGCTTTACAGGCAGCCATCGGATAACCCTGTCGCTATTAATCAAGCGCTTGGCATAAGGGTTTCTTTGAAGGAGACCGACCAGTACTTAAGCAATATCAGTGATGGCTTGACATGGCTCAACACCGCCGATACGGCGCTTAAGAATTCTACCGATCTGTTGCAGCGGGCAAAAGAGCTTGCGGTGGCGGGGGCCAACGGGACGAATACCCAGAGCGATCTTAACGCGATGGCCGCAGAGGTCGATCAGCTTTTATCAGAGATGGTTAATGTTGGTAACACAAACATTGCTGGTAGGTACATCTTTGGCGGCAACCAAACAACGATCGCCCCATTTAGTGAAGCAGGCGGCCCGCCGCCAACAGCAATCAACTATAATGGCGATTCAAGCGCAATAAACTATGAAACTGAGAAAGGGGTTAACATTTCAGTTAACCTGCCTGGAGATAGTGTGTTTAAGGGCTCAACCGATGTATTCCAAACCTTAATTACCCTGCGCGATGATCTGCTTGCAGGCAATTATGCTGCGGTATCGGCCGATACGAGTGCTGTTGACGATGCGCTCGGTATGATCACCGATGCGCAAATGGTGGTCGGGGCAAAACTAAACCGGCTCGAGATGACCCAAAGCAGGTTGGAGGATGATAAACTCGGCCTGACAAAAGCCCTTAGCGGTGTAGAAGATGCCGATTTGGCAGAAGTCATCACAAGGCTCAAGATGGATGAGAACGTATACCAGGCGGCCCTGATGGCCGGTAGTACGGCGATGCAAAAATCGCTAATTGATTTCTTAAAATAGGCGTTATTTATCGCTAAGCGATTAAAGGATTTTAGACCAATAGCTAAAGTGTTTTAAAAGCACTTTGTTAGGGTTACTATTAAACGAGCAAAGGAGAGAAGGAAGCAGACAGGCTAAAATTAAGGCCTGTAGGGAGCTTCCGGAGTATTATGGTAAAGCTTGCCGAGAGAACGAGTACAAAGAAGATTCAATTTACGACCACAAGGTTTGGTGAGGTTGAGATCGATGAGGCAAACGTAATCCGGTTTGTCGAAGAGATCCCAGGATTTCCGGAGACTGAGCGGTTTATCCTCATCCCGCATAAAGAGGACAGTCCCTTTGCCTGGCTTCAATCCGTGGATGCACCGGACGTTGCATTTGTCGTAACCGATCCATGGTTGTTCTTTGAGGACTACAGACCGACCGTAAATGAGGTCGACCTTGAGAAATTAGAGGTTGCCAGAGGAGCCGAAGATAGCTCTAACGAAGCTTGGACCATGCTTTCGATCCTGACTATTCCGAGCGATCCCAAGAAGATGACTGCCAACCTTAAGGCCCCTGTTATTATTAACACTAGAAACAACACGGCAAAACAGGTT
>Ga0210024_1000120_pt1 | contig 64765 bp, 49 predicted proteins | sample CryGeymeta201525_FD_183988 | JGI IMG/M metagenome (GOLD analysis project Ga0210024, IMG submission 183988) | Groundwater microbial communities from Crystal Geyser aquifers in Utah, USA - Crystal Geyser metaG 2015-25 (SPAdes) (version 2) | ecosystem: Environmental > Aquatic > Deep subsurface >...
TTAAAATGCTAACTTAAGATGTGTATAAGCAATAGCGGGTTTAGTGCTAAATTGAAAAGAAATCAATATTAATAAAGGTAAGTGTTTAACTGAAAAGTTAGTGGTTTTTAATCCGCTACTGCTCATACACCTGAACGATAGACCCGACAGGTTTCCAAAACCTGTCGGGTCTAAATTAACCAACCCTTTCGAGGTTCAAAACCCCGAAAGTGTTGGTTTTATGTTGTGATTTTGCGGAATTTTAGAACGCGCGTTAAAATTTCGCGCGAAGATTTTTTTAAAATTTAACCAATTCTACACGGCGGTTTTTGGTTTTATTTTCTTCACTGTCATTGGCAACTAATGGTTTATCCGCACCAAACCCCTTCGTTTTTAATCTTTCGATGGCGATACCTTTTGCTGCCAAAGCGTACATTACTGTATTGGTTCGATTAGTTGAAAGTATATAGTTGTGTTCGGCTGAGCCTGTATTGTCAGTGTGCCCTTCGATAGATAAATTCAAGCTCGGATTGTCGTTGAGTAATAACCATATTTCATCTACTACTTTTTGACCATCGGGTTTTAGGGTGGCTTTGCCGGTATCGAAATTGATGTTCAAAACAGCTTTTCCGGTTTTTTCTATTTCGTTTTTCATTTCATCTGCGGCGGGCATCTTGATGGTTTGTTTAAAACCATCCAACTCTACAACACCGACTTCCCCTTGCGCCGAGTTACTCCACACTTGAAATACGATTTTCCCGTTACCGTGATTAAGGGCATAGTGTCGAACAGGATCGCTATTCCACGGATCGCCCTGAATAAAGTTATAAACAGTCATATTGTCCACTTTATTCAACTCATCTAATTTCTCTATTGGAATTTGACCTTTAAAAATCTGTTTCGCTCCTATGCTTTCTAAATATTTTTCAACGCTTTGGTCAAATTTATATTGATTCCATTTTGTTCTTCCCTCTGCCATATCAAATGATAGTTCAGCTTTTTTTCCCTCCGCATTAAAAAATGATCCGCCGTCATACATAATCAATTTATTGAAGTCATGAAATACGGTCATACCATTTTTAGAAGCATCTCTATTTCCATTAGTTACTATATACTCTTCAGGCGCGGTCAGGTAGGGAAATATGCCAATTTCGGCTTTAGAAAGAGGTATATTTTCCCAATTAAAATTGCTAAAAAGCGCACTTGAACTTTCATTTGGTACTTGTTGATGTGTCGTTGTCTCTAAAGTTTTTTCGATTTGCACATCTGTCTTCTTTTCATTTTTACATGATGCAATCGCGATTCCTAATGCTATAAAAATTCCAATTTTTTTCATTTTTTTCATTTTTATTTTAACACATTTTCCAATAAACCTTTTCGGGGTTCAAAACCCCGAAAGGGTTGTAAAGACTATACAGTTACGGTTTCGTTTGACCTGAGAACAACAGCTTTCCCGTTGACAAAAACCGTGAGTTCATGCTTTCCTTCCAAACTGAATTGGGTTTTGTCTTTGTGGATAGACACTTTCACGATTTGGTGGTGGAAATTGACTTTAAATGAATAGCCCTTCCATTGTTTCGGGATTTGCGGTCTGAAATGAAGTTGCCCGTTTCGGACACGCATCCCGCCAAAACCTTCCACGATGCTCATCCACGTACCGGCCATGCTGGTGATGTGGCAGCCTTCGTGCACTTCGTGGTTATAGTCGTCCAAGTCAAGCCTGGATGTGCGGAGATAGAATTCGTACGCCTGATCCATCCGCCCGAGTGAGGCAGCTAAGATAGCATGTACACAAGGCGACAAAGACGATTCGTGAACGGTAAACGGTTCGTAAAAATCGAAATGGCGTTCGAGTACTTCGGGTCTAAAATCTTCTTCAAAAACATACATTCCCTGCAAAGTATCGGCTTGTTTGATGTAGCACGAACGCAGGATTCTGTCCCACGACCATTTCTGGTTGATGGGGCGTTGGGCTTTGGTAAGTTGCGAAACGGGAATAAGTTCTTTGTCTAAGAAATTATCTTGTTGAAGGAAAACCTGATGTTTTTCAGAATAGGGGAAATACATATTGTCCGACACCTTTTTCCACACGTCGGTTTCTGCTTTTGCCAACTTCGTTTTATCGAGGATGCGTTGATAATCTGACGGATATTCCTTGGCAGTCTTTTCTAAGTTTTCCAATGCATAACTGATACACCATTTTGCGAGATAGTTGGTAAACCAGTTGTTGTTGACGTTGTTTTCATACTCGTTCGGACCGGTCACGCCCAAAACCATGTATTTGTTTTTATCAGTTGAGAAAGTAGCTCTTTGTGCCCAAAAACGAGCAACGCCAATCATCACTTCCAGCCCTTTTTCGGGAATGTAGCTGTAGTCCCCGGTAAAATTCAGGTAGTTTCTGATGGCATAAATCATGGCTCCGTTGCGGTGGATTTCTTCAAAGGTAATTTCCCATTCGTTGTGGCATTCTTCACCGTTCATGGTGACCATCGGGTAGAGTGCTGCGCCATTTTTGAAACCGAGTTTTTCGGCATTTTCGATGGCTTTTTGCAGGTGATTGTATCGATAAGTCAACAAACTGCGGGCGACTTGCTGGTCTTTGGTAGCCATGTAGAAAGGCAAACAGTAAGCTTCGGTGTCCCAATAGGTGCTTCCACCGTATTTTTCACCGGTAAATCCTTTGGGGCCGATGTTGAGCCGTGGGTCTTTTCCGAGGTAAGTTTGATTGAGTTGGAAAATGTTGAAACGAATACCTTGTTGGGCAGACACGTCGCCTTCGATGGTGATATCGGCCATGTCCCATATTTTTTCCCACGATTCTTTTTGCAGTTGCAGGAGTCCTTCAAAGCCTTTTTCGTCCGCTTTTTTGATGATTTTTTTTGCAACTTCCACAAGCTTGTCATTCGGATGGTTGAGCGAAACGGTGTACCCGGCAAACTTCACCAACGCTACCGGTTCGCCTTTTGCGGCTTTGATTGAGTAGGTTTGTTCGATGTGTTCTGCGTTGGTTTGTTCATCCGATTTTGAACCCATCGATTTTCCGTTTAGTAACAGCGTGTTGTGCATAAAAGTGCAGACGTGGAAATGTGTTTTTTTGGTTCGTGCTACGATGAAGGCTGCATTTTCAGAGCTTTTCACTTCGAGCGTTTCCCAAAATCTTTCTTCCCAGTTTGTATCTTCATTTTCGATGCCTGCATCCAAATAGGGTTTGAAGGTGATGGTTGCATCTTGGTTTACCGGCGTAACTTCATAATTGATGGCTCCCAGCTCATCAAGATCGATACTTAAAAACCGAATGACATTCACCCGGACAGTCAATCCGTTTGGAAGTGTCGCCTCAAAACTTCTCTCATATTTGCCTTCGCGCATATTGAGCTCGCGGCGATAATCTTTGATTTTGGTTGCCGTATTCAGGTCGAGTTCCGCATCGTTGGCAAAAACACGTATGCCAATCCAGTTGGGTGCGTTGAGCACTTTGGCAAAATACTCTGGATAGCCGTTTTTCCACCAGCCCACGCGGGTTTTATCAGGGTAATAAATGCCGGCGATGTAGCTTCCTTGGAAGGTTTTTCCGGTGTAGGTTTCTTCAAAATTAGCACGTTGCCCCATGGCTCCGTTGCCGATGCTGAATAAGCTTTCTGATGCTTTTACGTGTGACGGATCAAATCCTTCTTCAATAATCGACCATTCGTCAGGCTTGATATAATTCAGGTTCATGCGGTGTGGTTTTTAAAGTTCTTTATTTTAGTAATTCTGCTAAAAATTTTGTCGAAATTTTGGTGAAGTCACGGAAAACATACTTGGCTTCATGTAAGATTTCACTTTCCCCAATGCCAATACTCAACATTTTTGCTTGATTGGCAGCTTGAATTCCTGCGATGGCATCTTCAAAAACCACGCAATCTTCCGGGTTCGCATCTATTTTTCGAGCAGCCAAGAGGAATACTTCCGGGTCAGGTTTGGCTTTTGAGACTTCGTTGCCATCCACGATGGCATCAAAAACACCGAGCAACCCAACCTTTTCTAATATTTGTTTGGCATTTTTGCTCGCCGATCCCAATGCGATGGGAACCTGATGAGCCTTCAAAAAATTTAAAACTTTTGGCACATTCGGCAAGACATCGGCATGGGTCATTTCTGAAATATAGGAAAGATAATCTTCGTTTTTTTCTTTCAGATGATTCAACTTTTCTACTTCGTCCAAGGTCACACCACCTAAGTTTAGGATAAGTTCTAATGATCGCACACGGCTCACACCTTTGAGCTGCTCATTGTCGTGTTGGGTAAACGGTATCCCCAACTCATCGGCTAATTTTTTCCACGCTAAATAGTGAAATTTTGCCGTATCGACTATTACGCCGTCTAAATCAAATATAAATGCTTTTTTAGTCATTAATTTTAAGTTTAATTTTTTACAACATCATCTACATCTTTCACTTTTACTACCAAAATTGCAGCAATTAGGAAGCTCACTCCTGAGGTTACCAAGGCAAAAATAGCATTTCCGTTGTAAAGATATTTCACAATCGGACCACCGATTAGGGCATTGATGATTTGAGGGATTACGATAAAGAAATTAAAAATCCCCATATAAACGCCCATTTTTTTGGGTTGTATAGCACCGGCCAAAATAGCATAAGGCATTGCAAGAATACTTGCCCAAGCTATTCCTAAAGCAACCATCGAAAGGATAAGCCAATTTTTATCGGGCATAAAATACATGGAAATCAAACCGAGCCCGCCTATGAGTAAGGAAAGTGAATGTGTCCGTTTTCGGCCTATTAAATAAGCAATTTTTGGCAAACCAAATGCAAAAAAGGCAGCAATCAGATTATAGACTCCAAATAAGACACCGACCCAGTCGCCGGCTTCTTGATAGGCTTCGCTCGAGCTGTCGTCTATCGGCAGGCCGAAAGTGTGATGAGCAACGGCAGGGGTTGTGAACACCCACATACCAAAGAGGCCGAACCAAGAAAAAAATTGTACCCAACTGAGTTGGCGCATGGTTACGGGCATTTTTACAAAATCGGTAAAAATATCGGTTAGTTTTGCTTTCTCAGGGATGTTTTCAATTTCAAGGGCTTTTTTATGTGCCATTTCGTCTTCAAAACGGTCTAACTCTTCCGGTGAATATTCCTTGGTTGTCAAAACGGTTATTAAAATACTTCCCACCAACACAAGCGCGCCAATTACAAAGGACAACAACAGATGAGTAGGTACACTGCCTTCAGCGGCTTCATTCTGTATGCCCAAAAAGTTGGTAAGTACATAAGGAAGCCAAGATCCGACGACTGCTCCAATCCCAATAAGCCCTGTCTGCACGCTAAAACCCAAAGTGCGTTGGTCTGTGCGGAGATTATCGCCCACCAACGCACGGAATGGTTCCATGGCAATGTTAAACGAGGCATCCATAATCATCAGCATGCCGGCTCCTACCCACAAGGAAGGTAAAAAGGCTATAAAAATTTCGGCTTGTGGCATTAAAATTAGTCCGATGGAAGCTAAAATAGCCCCAATAAGAAAATAGGGTTTTCTTCTGCCGAACCGCCCCCAAGTGTTGTCGCTGTAATGACCTATGATGGGTTGTACAATCAATCCCATCAAAGGGGCAACTATCCAAAACCAAGAAAGTTCTTCCACATGCGCACCGAATATTTGAAGAATTCTGCTTGCATTCGCATTTTGCAAGGCAAATCCCATTTGAATCCCTAAGAAACCGAAACTCATGTTCCAAATTTCCCAAAAAGAGAGTTTTCTTTTTTCCATGTAAATTATGTATCTATTTTATTTAAATAGACAACCTCGGAAGGTTATCAAAACTTTGGTGAGAAGTGAAAAACAAGTTTCGATAGTGTGAAAAATTATCAGCGTATAAAGGTATATAATATTTTGAATCGGCAATATCAACTCTTACTTTTTGTTGATTTTCTAACAATTAATTTTGTTTTGATAATTTTCGTTTTGTAATCTTCCGATTCATTCTCGATTTTTTCGATGAGCATCCGTGCCGCCTCTTGTCCAATCAGTAAGCCGTTTTGGCTGACCGTTGTGAGTGCCGGAGATGCGTATTTGGAGAGCTCACCGTCCGTAAACCCAATAACCGAAACGTCTTCCGGAATGCGGAGTCCGTGTTCACGAGCCAGGTTCATGGCCGTTAGTGCGAAGATTTCATTTACGGCAAAAATTCCATCTATTTTGTGATTAAATAATGGTGCAATGTTTTCCCGGCAGTGTTCGATGTCTTCTATTTTGATGATAGCATCTTGATTTACAGGTATATTATGGTCTTTTAATGCTTCTAAAAATCCTTCCGTGCGCAACCTGCCGACACTCACGTAGTCAACCGTTGAAATAAGCCCGATGTTTTTACAACCGATGTCGATGAGTTCAGAAACAGCGTCATAAGCTCCTTTTTTGTCGTCAATGACAACCTTGTCGCAATTGATGCTTTCCGCAATCCGGTCAAACATGACCAGTGGCATCCCTTGGTTGATGACTTCCTGCAGGTGATGATAATCTTTGCGCATTTGGGTTTCTTTAGTCAGCGAAATGATAAACCCGTCGATGCTGCCATTGGCCAACATGTCCATATTTATGACTTCTTTGTCAAAAGATTCGGTTGATAGGCAAATAATGACGTTATATCCTTTCTCATTGGCTTCCTGTTCGATGCCACTGATGACGGATGCAAAAAAGTGGTGGACAATTTCGGGGATAATCACCCCGATGTTTTTGGTTTTTCGGTTTTTGAGGCTCAACGCGATGTTGTTGGGGCGATAGTTGTAGAGCTTGGCAAATGCCTGGACTTTTTCGCGTGTTTCGAGGCTGATTTCGGAGCTATTTTTCAGTGCTTTCGAAACCGTTGAGATGGAAACATCCAACTCTTTTGAAATTTGCTTGAGTGTAATTTTTCCTTTCATGGCAGTACATTTTGCGTAAAGATAAGACGAATTTTTTATAGCTCATCCTTCGTTTTGATGATATACATCTAAGAAGGATTAAGTTTTCAAATTAAAAATGCCGCTGCAAACTGACAAATATCATTTTTAGCCTTTTATTGTTTGCCTATTTTTGCTGAATCATGGAACGAAAACCATTTGGGCGTTGATTTTAACATTTATGGATTAATTTCAGAGGGAATGTTAAAAAAGTTTTAAACACTCTAACGTTATAGTTGCTATTTTATCTAAAATCTATTCAAAATTGATAGATTTTTGTTATAGTTTCGCTCCCGAAGAAGTGAAAAACAAGCTCAAAAACAACTGTTTTAACGATTAATTAATACCAATTTTTATGAGAACTTTTTATTTAAAGTTAATTATTTTCCTGTGGATGCCGTTAGGGCTTTTTGCCCAAAACCCGGTGTCTGGTACGGTAAAGGAACAAGCCACCGGTAGCCCTTTGCCTGGCGTAAACGTCATCGTCAAAAACACCACCAACGGAGTTACTTCCAATTTTGATGGTGAATTTACAATAAACAATGTAAAGAAAGGCGATGTATTGGTCTTTTCTTATGTTGGGTTTAAGACCTTGGAGGTTTCTTACACCGGGCAATCAACCATCGATGTCAGCCTCGAGGAAGCAACCAATCTGCTCAACGAGGTAGTGCTGGTTGGTTACGGTTCCAGCACCAAAAAAGACATGACCGGAGCGGTCGAAACCGTCAGCACCAAAGATTTTAACGGCGGTAACATCGCTTCTCCCGAACAATTACTTGCCGGTAAAACGGCCGGTTTGCAAGTCACCCCGCCGAGTGGGGCACCGGGTTCGGGAGCATCTATCAAAATCAGGGGTGGCACATCATCCTTGTCTGCCGGCAACGATCCCTTGATCGTGGTGGACGGAGTCCCGCTTGATCAGACAGGGCGTGGAGCATTGAATTATATCAATCCGAACGATATTGAATCTTTTACTGTTTTGAAAGATGCCTCTGCTGCCGCTATATACGGTTCGCGTGCCACTTCAGGTGTTATTTTGATTACCACAAAATCAGGTAGCGCAAAATCACCTCTGAAACTCAATTACAATTCGTATGTTTCCATAGGAGAAAACACAGATGATGTGAGCGTTCTTTCTGCAGATCAATTCAGAAATATAGTGACCCAATTTGGTAATCCGCAACAAATTGCACTATTGGGGAACGCCAAAACCGATTGGCAGGATCAAATCTACGAAACAGCTTTCAGCAACAACCACAACTTGACTGTAACCAAAGGGTTTGCAAACTCCTCTCTAAGGGCTTCCGTTGGCTATATGAACCAAGAAGGTACGTTGAAAAATTCTTATTTTGAACGAACCTCTGGAAACCTCAAGTATATCCATCGCTTGCTAAAAGACAAACTGAAAATTGAAGCCAACGTGAGAGGTTCACTGGTCAACGACGAATTCAGTAACCAAGGAGCAATCGGTGCGGCAATCCGCTTTGACCCTACTCAAACTGTAAGGTCAGGAAATGATGCGTTCGGCGGGTTTTTTGAATGGACCAATTCTGACGGCAGCCCCAATACCATTGCAACCAGAAACCCGGTCGGCCTGTTAGAATTGACAGACAATGCCGGTAATACGCAACGATCAACCGGAAACATTAAAGTAGATTATGACATTCCTTGGGTATCCGGTTTGAAAGCCGTTGGCAACTTGGGTTATGATTACACCGAATTTGACGGCACCAATTCGGTTGACCCGATTTCTGCCGCTACCACCCAAGATGGCAATGTATCAACTTCCAAAAGCATCAACAGAAGCCGTCTGTCTGATTGGTATTTAAACTATGTAAAGGAAATTCCATCACTCAAACTAAAAGTAGATGCAACAGGGGGTTACTCTTTACAAAGGTTTTTCCGTTCAGGTAGCTCCAGAAACGTAACAGGTACTGGAGTCATTGAAGAACCTGTTCCTTTCAGAACTCAAAACGCGTTACAGTCTTTCTTCGGAAGGGTCAACCTGTCTTATGACGATCGTTACTTGGTAACCGGTAACCTCAGAAGTGACGAATCTTCTCGGTTGAACCCGAAAGACCGTACCCAATTGTTTGGCGGAATTAGTGTAGCTTGGAATATTTCAAACGAGTCTTTCCTGAAAGAATCAAAAGTAATTTCTAACTTGAAATTGAGAGCCGGTTATGCAGAAACAGGCCAACAAGAGATCGGGCAAGATTTTGGATTCCTGCCACGATTTACCAGAGGCGACAGCCGCGTTCGTTTCCAATTTGGAAATGAATTTGTCACCACCATCCGCCCAGAAGAATTTGACCCGAATTTGAAATGGGAGACATCCTTTACCTACAATGCCGGGTTGGACTTCGGTTTGTTTGACAACCGAATCAGCGGTGCCATCGATGTGTATCACCGAGATGTAAACAACGTGTTGAACTTTATCAGCGTACCTGCCGGTACCAACTTGTCAAACGCGCTCATTACCAATGTTGGTAAAATCGAAAACGATGGGGTGGAGTTTACCTTAAATGCGACCCCGTTTAAAACAGATACATTTACTTGGAATGCCAACTTCAACATTTCTTTCTTTGATGATCAAATCAACAAATTGACTTTGGTGGACAACCCAAGTTTCCCCGGAAATAGGGTAGGCGGTATTTCAGGTGGTGTTGGCAACACTGTGCAAATCAATACCGTAGGTTTCGGACAAAATGCTTTTTTCTTGTTCAACCAAGTCTATGACGCATCCGGAAGGCCGATTGAAGGTGTTTTTGAAGACGTGAACGGCGATGGCAGGATTACCGATGATGACAAAACACGCCACAAAAGCCCCAATGCAGATTTCACCTTGGGGTTCTCTTCTGATTTTACCTATAAAAAATGGGACATGAGTTTCACCTTTAGAGGAAGTTTTGGCAACTATGTTTATAACAACGTTGCCTCTGCATCGGCTAACCGAAGAGAAATATTTGTAAGTGGCCAATTAACCAACGTTTCTGATAAATTTTTAGATTCCGGTTTCGAACTGCAACAATTGTTCTCAGACTTTTTCTTGGAAGAAGCTTCCTTCGTAAAATTAGACAACATCAACTTAGGATACAAGGTGGGTAAGATAGCCGGCGGACTGGCAGACTTGAGGTTATATTCAACTGTGTCCAACGTATTCGTGATCACGGACTACGACGGATTGGATCCGGAAGTTGCGGGCGGAATCGACAATAATTTCTACCCGAGAGCGAGAACATTCCTGTTTGGAATTGACTTAAACTTCTAAAAAATTCAACTATTTAAAAAAAATAAAATGAGAAATCATCTAAAAAATTTAATCTTTAAAGCCATGATGGCATTTATCGTTGTCATCGGATTTGGCTCATGTGATGGTGAAGTGGATTTGAATCCCCTGACCGAAGAGACCTCCGAATTGGTCTTAAAAGACGCACAAGGTTTCAGGCAGTTTGCCGCCAGAATTTATGCCGGTTTTGCCGTTAGCGGGCAGCAAGGACCTGCCGGTAATCCAGATATTTCCGGAATTGACGAGGGCTTTTCCAACTACCTCAGGCAGTTTTGGATGCATCAAGAGCTTACAACCGATGAAGCCATCATCGCGTGGAATGATGGGACTATCCACGATTTGAATGACCATGTTTGGACACCCGCCAACGAATTCGTCCGCGCCATGTATGACCGCTTTTTCTTCCAAATCGTCATTTCCAATCAGTTTATCACCCAGGCCAATGCTAAAATAGGCGGATTTTCGAGCCAAGATCAGGTAGAAGTTCAAAAACTGTTGTCAGAAGTCCGATTCTTACGCGCTTTGAGCTACTGGCATGCCATCGATTTATACGGCAATGTACCGTTCGTAACCGATGAACAAGAAGTTGGCGCGTTTTTACCGGAGCAAGGTACGCGCACGCAGATTTATGACTACATCGTCGGGGAATTAAAAGCCATCGAGGGCGAAATGGCAGCCCCACGCCAAAACGAATATGGCCGTGCAGACCAAGGTGCTGCGTGGATGTTGCTGGCTAAATTATACCTTAATTCAGAAGTTTACACCGGGCAGGCTCGTTATTCGGAAGCCTTGACTGAACTCAATAAAGTGGTTAACGCCGGTTATTCGCTTCATGACAATTATGACGAATTGTTTATGGCAGACAACGACAGCAATGGTGCACAAAACGAAGTCATCTATACCGTGCCATTTGATGGTTTGAGCACCCAAGGATTTGGCGGAATGACCTTTTTGATTCACGCACCCGTGGGAGGTGATCAATCTCCGGCAAATTTTGGAATCAATGGAGGTTGGGCCGGTTTGCGAACCACTCCTCAGTTTGTAGCCTTGTTTAGCGATACCTCCGGAAACACAGACAAGCGCGCCAATTTTTTTACCGGTGGGCAAACACTCGAAATCACCGATGATTTCAACTTCAGGGAAGGTTATTTAATCGAGAAATTCACCAACCTGAAATCTGACGGCCAACCCGGGTCGGATCCGGCAGGTAATTTTGGCGATGCTGACTTTCCGATTTTCCGTTTGGCCGATGCTTACTTGATGTATGCAGAAGCCGTGCTTCGTGGCGGTGTGGGAGGAGACCTAAACACGGCCTTGGGATTTGTCAATCAAATCAAAACAAGAGCCTATGGCAACAACAGCGGCAACATCACCTCGGGCCAGTTGACACTTGATTTTATCTTAGATGAACGCGGGCGGGAACTGCATTGGGAAGGCCACAGGCGTACCGATTTGATCCGTTTCGGAAAATACAACAGCCTTATTTGGCCTTTCAAAGGACGCGTGCCGGAAGGTCGCCCGTCCGAAGCGTTCAGACAATTGCACCCAATCCCGTCAACCGACCTGATTGCCAACCCGAACTTAAAGCAAAATCCGGGGTACTAATTATAATCAGTAGAATTAATAACCTCACAGCTCCGACAGCTAACGGGATAAAACCTGTGAGGTTTGAAAAAAAGTTTCAATATTAACCAAAAAAATTTCACTTATGAAAAAAATTGTATTTCTCTTTTCGCTAGTAGTAATCGGGTTTTTCACAGCCTGTGACGACGAAGACCGCGACCCGATAGCTGCCGTCACTGCGGTGTCGGAATTGTTTAGCCCCACAGCTTCAACCAACATCATACTTACGGATGTTACCGCAGGAAACATAGCTCAAACCTTTATTTGGTCGCCGGCTGATTTTGGAACACCTACACAGATTAATTATTCCGTGGAGTTAGATATTGCCAACAACAACTTTGCAACGGCAGTAAGCCTTGGGACTACCACCAATACTTTTTTGGAGGTGACCGGGCAACAATTGAATGACAAACTGCTTTCTATGGGTTTGACTCCCGGCGAACCGGCTTCACTTGACACCCGTGTCGTCGCTTCTATTTCTGAAAATTTCACAACATCATCTACTGCAACGGTCACGTTTACTGTTACTCCGTTTACTACTGAAGTTACCTTCCAAAAATTATATGTTCCGGGTGGGTATCAGGCAGCTAGCGGTTGGGGCAACGATTGGTCTCCCGACCTGGCTCCAACAATCGTTTCTGCTAACAACAATGACAAATACGAGGGGTATGTGTTACTGGGTGTTGACGATGCACGGTTTAAATTTACCGATGCGCCCGATTGGAATAACGGAGTTTTTGGTGACAGCTCAGGAGGCTTTACCAACGCACTTGCTCCTCCACCTGCCCAAGGTGATGACATGGGTGCTTTTACGGCCGGTGTGTATTTAGTGAAAGCTGATTTAGCCGGTTTGACTTGGTCTGTCGAGCCTACCGATTGGGGTTTTATCGGAAGTGCCATACCGGTAACTGGTTGGGATTCAGATGTGGACATGACTTATGATATGACCAATCATGTGTTGACCATAACCATTGATTTGATAGCCGGAGAAGTGAAATTCCGTGCCAATGATGCTTGGGCAATCAATTTTGGAGATAAAGACACAGATGGAGTTTTGGATTTTAATGACAATACAAACATCCCGATTCCTGAGGCTGGTAATTATACAGTTATTTTGGATTTGAAAGACTCTTCAAATTATAATTATACCATCACGAAAAACTAATTTTTTTGCTACACCTAAACCAAAGGTTGATGACACCACCAACCTTTGGTTTTTTTCATTTTTAAAAAATGGTTATGAAAAAATATTTTACACTTCTATCTTTTGTTTTTATATCTGTACTTGGAACGGCACAGGTGCAAACCGGTACTTTTGTGGTTTCGCCCAATCCGTTTGAAGAGAACCAACAAATAACCGTTACTGTTTCCGGTGTCAACCCGGCCACTTGGGGCGTTGCGGATATCTATTTGTGGACTTGGTCCCTCGATTTGAACGATACCAACAGTTTGGATTCGCCAACAAATGGAACTTGGATAAGTTCCAATGAAGCACAAAAAATGACCAACAACGGCAACGGGACTTTTTCGTTCACGTTTGTGCCCAACACCTTATATAATCGTACAGGGGTAGGGCGGATTGGCATGCTGGCCAAAGCAAAAGACGGGACAGGCGACAAAAAAACACAGGATTTTCTAACTGAAGTCGGTGCTTTTCAATTCACTTTGACAAGCCCCGCCAACACGACAACCGTGTTAAACAGCGGGCAAACCCTGAATGTTGCCGGAACGGCCTCTTTGGCGGCCAATTTTGAATTGAAAGCAAACGGAAGCGTCATCAATACGCAAAACAACATTACCGCTTATAATTTTACTACGGCAGGCTTGGTACAGAACACAAGCTTTGAACTGAAAGCAACCGCTGTAGCTGATCCAACCAAGATTATTACCAAAACTTTTGATGTGGTCATCGCGCCGACCGTCACCGAGGCGACTCTTCCTGCCGGCTTGCTCGATGGGCTCAACCGTAACCCGGCCGACCCAACCAAGGCCACTTTGGTTCTTTTCGCACCTTTGAAAAGCTTTGTTCACGTGATTGGCGATTTCAACAACTGGCAGATTGATAATGCTTATTTAATGAAAAAAGACTCTGCCAAAAATCGGTTTTGGATAGAACTTACCGGGCTTACGCCACAGTTCAATCACATGTATCAATACTTGGTAGATGCATCCATCCGCATCGGCGATCCTTATTCTGAAGTGGTTTTGGATGAATTTAACGATCCTTTTATCGACTCAACGACTTACCCGAATCTTCCGGCATATCCGGTGGGGCAAACGCAAAACATGATCACCTTGATGCGTTTAGGAGATCCGGCGTTTACTTGGACTGATGGAAGTTTTGTTCGACCTGCGCAATCCGATTTGGTGATTTACGAGTTGTTGATTCGAGATTTTGATGCCTTACATTCATTCGATGCTGTCCGGGCTCGTTTACAATACCTCAAAGAATTGGGTGTCAATGCCATCGAGTTGATGCCGGTCAGCGAGTTTGACGGTAACATCAGTTGGGGTTACAATCCCGCTTTCCACATGGCTTTGGACAAGTATTACGGCACCAAAAACGCTTTTAAGCAGTTGGTCAACGAGGCGCACAATATGGGAATTGCCATCATCTTGGATGTGGTGTATAACCACGCTACGGGCCAAAACCCGTATTTCAGATTGTGGAATCAATGTGGAGGTGATTTTAATTGCAAACCTGCTGCCGACAATCCTATCTTCAATGAAAATGATCCCAACACGGTTTTTAGTTTTTTCAATGATATCAATCACTCAACGGCTGCTACACAGGCCTATATTGATCGGTTAAACCGATATTGGATAGATGAATTTCATGTGGACGGATACCGTTATGATTTCACCAAGGGCTTTACCCAAACGGCCGGAGATGGCAGCGCATTTGACGGTTCGCGCATCAATATTTTGCGCCGAATGAATGCTTCTCTAAAAACATTCGATCCAAATGCTTATGTTATTTTGGAACATTTTGCACCCATCACGGAGGAACGCCTGCTGGTTCGCGACCATACCCAATCAGGGTTTACAGGGACTTTTAAAGGCATGATGACTTGGGGCAATCATAATTTTAATTATGGCGAAACCGTTATGGGTTTTAACAATGGTGCGAATGCTGATTTCTCAGGAATTTCATGGAAAAGTAGGGGTTTTATCCAACCGGGTTTGGTGGGTTATTCCGAAAGCCACGATGAAGAAAGGCAGATGTACAGAGCCAAAACATCCGGTAATTCAGCCCTGGCTCCTACGTACGATGTGAAAGACCTCAATACGGGATTGGAACGTATAGCTGCTGAGGGTTCTATTTTTCTAAGCATCCCCGGCCCCAAAATGATTTGGCAGTTTGGCGAGTTGGGCTACGATTTCACCATCAACACCTGCCCCGATTTGACTATAAACAACAATTGCCGAGTCGATCCGAAGCCGATTCGTTGGGATTATAAGACGGTTACGGAGCGTTATCGTATCTATGAAGAATGGGCAAAAGTGTTGTTTTTTAGAAATAACTTGTCCATTTTTAAAACGTCAAATTTTAATTTGGAAGCCAATTCTACCCTTGGTATCAAAAAAGTATTTTTGGTAGATGATGCCGTAACCGATACCTCGGCCAACTTGAAGTATATCACAGTAGTGGCTAATTTTGATGTGGTTCCGCAAAATGTGCAACCTTTCTTTCAGGAAACCGGCGACTGGTTCGATTATGCAATTGACCCGAATGTGAGTTCAAACCTACTTAATGTGACTAATACAAATATGACGATCACGTTACAACCCGGTGAGTTCAGAATTTACGGAAATATTCAAGCTCCCGCTTTGCCAACTTTCTCGATTGATGATGTTTTTTTACCAACCAATCGGATTAAGCTATATCCCAATCCTGCGGTTGATGAGTTTTCATTCAACGAAAGTGTAGATCGTATCGAGATTTATGATATCACCGGGCGCAAGATTAAGTCTTTAATTAACATTCGTGCAAATCAGGCTGTTTCGGTTCGAGAACTCAGCCAAGGCATTTATTTGGTAAAATCTTCTTTGGAAGGAAAGACCTTTACCAATAAATTAATCAAACAATAAACGTTTGAATTTTATTTGATTTTGTTTAAAGCCGATGGTTTCAATGCTGTCGGCTTTTCTGTTTTTTAGTTTTTGACTTCAGACTTGTGACTTCCGCCGTCATTGATGGTAGCAGGTCGCTCTGCCCTGAGCGGAGTCGAAGATATCCAAAGCCGCGGGATTTAGAACTTCAATACACAATTACCCGCTACCTCTTAACGTTAACATAATACTTAACGAATTTTCAACTGCCAATATTTAACATAAAATCTAAAAAACATGATAATCTCATAAATATGCTTGCAGATTAAAATATTTTTGATACTTTCGACCCCATAAAAGTGTGGAAATGATTATTTATTACGAGTTATCAACACGAAAACGTTTTCGATTTTAGTTTAACATCTTTCTGTTGTCTGTTAACTTAAAAATTGGATAATTTTACCCCACGAGAAGTGAATTATTAACAAAAATCAAATGAGTTTAATTTAAAATGTTTATCATGAAGAACAGTTTACGAAAAGGCTTGCTCCTTTTTTGTGCCGTACTGGGATTTGGTATGGCGCATGCGCAAAGTGTATCGGGTACTGTTTCTGATGCCAACGGCCCGCTCCCGGGAGCGAACGTGTTGGTAAAGGGGACAACCAACGGTACACAGACCGACTTTGATGGAAATTACTCCTTGAGTAATGTTCCTGCTAATGCCGTTTTGGTGTTTAGCTATGTCGGATTTAAAACTGCTGAAGTAGCAGTAGGCGGTCGCACTACCGTCAACCTCACCCTTGAAGAAGATGCGCAAGCATTGGAAGAAGTGGTGTTGGTAGGGTATGGTGCGGTACGCAAAAAAGATGCAACGGGTGCAGTTGCCTCGGTAAAAGCAGAAGATTTTAACAAAGGTATTACCACTTCCGCTGACCAATTGTTGCAAGGCCGGGTTGCAGGGGTACAAATTACCCAGTCTTCCGGCGAGCCGGGCGCTGCTGCAAACATCCGTATTCGCGGTACATCTTCTATTCGGTCAGGGAATGATCCGTTGATTGTGCTTGATGGTGTGCCTTTGGTTTCCGGGGGGGTTTCCCCTAGCGGGAGTGATTTTGGTGGAAGTAGTGCTACCAACCCTTTAAATTTTATCAATTCGGCTGATATTGAAAGCATCGACGTGCTAAAAGATGCTTCTGCCACTGCAATTTACGGATCACGTGGTGCGAATGGGGTTATCTTGATTACCACCAAAAGCGGTAAATCAGGAAAACCACAAATCAATTACTCAAGCTCTTACAGTTTTGCCAACATCTCCAATCGCTTGGATTTAGTAGAAGCAAAAGATTATCCAACATTGGCTGCAGCTGCGGGTAACACCACACCGGATTTGGGTGCAAGATTAGATCCTTTTAACAATATTTTGCAAACGGCTTTTACCCAAACGCAAGATGTTTCCATCTCTGCGGGTAGTGAAACAGGGAACTATAGGTTTTCGTTGGGTTATTTGGATCAGGAGGGTATTATCAAAAATACAGGGCAGGAAAAATACACGGCTAACTTAAACATTAATCAAAACGCGTTTAATAATCGTGTCAAGTTTAATATTAATACTATAACTTCCTTTATCAGAGATGACAGAGCTGCCATTGGAGATTTTTCAAGTGCTGAAGGCGACTTGATTTCATCTGCCATAAAATGGAATCCTACCCTGTCTTTGTTTAACCCCGATGGAACGTTCCGTCAGATAAGTGATAACCAAAGAAACCCGTTGGCTCTAATAGATTTTTATAAGGATTTAACCGAGACTACCCGTATTCTAACCAATTTCGGTGCAAGTGTTAAACTAATTGAAGGCTTGACTTACAAGGTTAGCGTGGGTATTGACCACTCGAAGTCGGATAGGAGAGTAGGTGTTTCAAAAGCTTTAAATACTAATGAACACTTAGGCAGAGGGAAGGCTACGTTCCAATCGATTACAAATTCGAATATCCTCTTTGAAAACACTCTTACCTATGACAAGCAATTCGGGGATAATTACAAACTCAATTTTGTAGGTGGTTATTCTTATCAACGATTTGAAACGAGAGGTACATTTACCACCGGTAGAGATTTTTTGATTGCGGATCCTAATAAAATGATTAAAAATATCGGTTTTGCGCAGACATTTCTTCCTATCGAGCAAAGTTCATTTGAATCACCCAGAGTCGAATTGCAATCGTATTTTGGACGGGCTAATATTACTTTATTTGATAAATATTTGTTGACGGCTACTTTAAGGGTGGACGGTTCATCAAAATTTGGTTCTGATGAGCAATACGGTTACTTCCCTTCAGTAGGTGCCGCATGGCAAATTCACAAAGAAGGCTGGTTGCCTGACTATGTGTCTGATTTAAAGTTAAGAGTTGGTTATGGTATCACCGGTAATCAGGAATTTCCTGCGGGTGTTGCCCAAGATCAATTTGAACCGTCGCCTGACGGTAGTGCACCAAAACAGAGTACGGTTTCGTCTAGAAAATTACAATGGGAAGAAGTTGAAACATACAACGTGGGTGTTGACTTCGGGTTTTTAAATGACCGTTTTACAGGCTCAGTTGATTATTTCTATAGAGAAACAACCGAATTGATATTTAGATTACCGGCTATTCAACCCGCTCCTATTGTTAATGTATGGCAGAATTTAGAGGGTATATCTATTCAGAATCAGGGTATTGAGTTGTCGTTAAGCGGGGATATCATTCAAACAAATGATTTCAAATTCTCGCTCAACTATAACATGGCATTTTTAGATAACAGAATGACAGGCGTTTCTGAGAAGTTTCCTCTTGGGATTCCTACCGGCGCCATTACCGGGCAGAGTTTGTCAGGTCAAACTGGAGAATTATTGTTTGATGACCATTCTATTTTCTCATTTTATTTGCCTATCCTAGAAGGATACGATGATTCCGGAAACCCGATTTACAAAGATGTAAACGGAGACGGTATTAGAAATCCTAATTTTGACGGTCCGGGCGGGACTTCTGATCGTGCATTTGTAGGCGATCCGAACCCTGATTTTACAGTAGGTATTCAAGCCAATTTGAGTTACAAAAAATGGGATATGAGTGCTTTTTTTAATGGTGCTTATGGTGCGGAAATATTCGATAATACTTCTGCACAGTTGTTTAACAAGGGTTCTATCAACAGAGGTGAAAACACTTCCATCAAATCATTGAAAACAACGGCTCCCAACAACGAAGGTCCGATTCTTTCAGACAAAGATTTGAAAAGCGGGGATTTCCTTCGTTTAAACAACCTTACTTTGGGTTACACCTTTGATTCAGCACAATTGAAACAAAGTTGGATTAACTCGGTAAGAGTGTCGGTTACAGGACAAAACCTATTCGTGATTACCCCGTATGACGGTTTTGACCCTGAGGTGAATGTAAACAAGAGCATAGATGGTGTGCCATCGTTTGGTATCGACTCAACCACGTTCCCAAGATCTACGTCTGTTGTTTTTGGTTTAAGTGCTAACTTTTAAAAAAAATAGAAATGAAAAAGTATGTATTAATTTTTGGGCTTTTTCTCTTTATCGCGGGTTGTACCTCGTTGGATGAAGAGTTAGGAGGTACCGTTGGTAAGGATATCGTGTTAGCAGAAAAGCTGTTTAACGCTGATGAATTGTTAACAGGTGCATATTTAGGTTTGAATGCCTTTGGTTCGCAAGATAGGATTTGGGCTTTTGAGGAACATACCAGTGATGAAGTCGCAGGGCCAACTCGTGGTCCGGACTGGGATGATGGAGGCACATGGAGAGATTTACATACCCACAATTGGGCGAGTTCTCATCCTTTCATTGAACCTACTTGGAATAGTATGCTAAATGGTATATTTATCTCTACCCAAGTATTGGAGTTTGACCCTAATGCACAGCAAGAAGCAGAGGCTAAATTTCTAAGGGCTTTCTTCTCTTTTCATGTGTTAGACAATTGGGGATTGGTTTTGGGAAGAGAGCCTTTAGAGGATCTTACCCAACCTCCTTCAATTACTCTTGGCAGGGCAGAAGGTATCGATTTTGTGATTGAGGAGTTAGAAGTGGCTTTGCCCAATCTACCTGACACCAATCCGGGTCGCGCCACCAAAAATGCAGCTAGAGGCATGTTGATGAAAGCACATTTAAACAGAGCTGCTTACAAAGCAACCAATGCAGATGGAAGTGCACAAAAGGGACCTTTTACTTTTGAAGCCGCCGACATGAATGCTGTTATCAAATATGCAGACGATATCATCAATTCTGGTCAATATAGCTTGGATTCAGATTATTTTGACAACTTTAGGCCGGACAATGCAAACTTGTCTTCAGAGAACATTCTTATCAAGAGTAATGCAAGAGGAGGGGATTCAGGTAACCTCGCCTCACGCTGGTTTATGACGTTGCATTATAACCAAACCCCGGGTGGTTGGAATGGCTTTGTGGCGCTCAGCGATTTGTATGATTCATTTGAATCTACGGATGTGAGAAGGGGTAAATCTCATACCGAGTTCCCTGAATTGGATGGACAAACGGGCGTTGACGCAGGCTTCCTAATCGGCCAACAATTTACCAAAGATGGTGTCAAAATTAAAGACAGGCCGGGTGCCGATCTTGTTATCACCAAAGATTTCTCTTTGACAAATTCAAACGAAAGGCAAGGTGTTAGAGTGATTAAATACATTATGGATTTTGATAACTTGAACAATCCCGAAAACGATTATGTATTTCTACGGTACGCGGATGTACTCTTGATGAAAGCGGAAGCTATTATGAGAGGTGGTACAGCTACTGGAGGAGATACCCCTGCGTCTTTGATAGGTGAAATTAGAACTGTTCGTGGTGCCACTGCACCTTTTGAAGGTACCCTAGAGGCTCTTTTGCAAGAGCGTTCCCGTGAATTGTATTGGGAAGGATGGAGACGCAACGACCAAATCCGTTTCAGCACGTATTTGAATGCGTTCCAGGAAAAACCGGCTTCAGCAGAAAAATTCTTGCTGTTACCGATTCCCCCGAATGCTCTTTCAACCAATCCGAACTTGACTCAAAACCCCGGTTATTAATCTTTAACCATACGGTTTAATAAATTAAGCGGCTGCCATTTGGCAGCCGCTTTTTTATTTTGTTTGGTAACTTGTTCAATCAAAATAGCTATCGTTTTAATTGGGATTTGGTATTTGTCCCAATCCCAATCCTAATCAATCTCGATAACTATCAGCATTTGTTATTTGAATTGTCTTATAATCTTTGTAAAATAGCGTTGCAAACATCAACTTACGAGCTTAATTTTCTCTATGTACTTTGGTCATCGTGGTCAAAAAACTACCACTGAGTAAAAATTAGCAGATGACCAATTGGTTTATGGAAGTGAAAGAATGATGGATCTTATTGCCCCCTAAAGAAAATCATGGTCGTGAGGGTTTTCAAGAGAATATTTAAGTCAAGAAAAAGGCTACGGTGTTTGATATAAAACAGGTCGTACTGCAACTTTTCGAGCATATCTTCTTCGTTCGCCCCGTATTTTGACTTGACTTGCGCCCAGCCGGTAATGCCGGGTTTGATGACGTGCCGGGTTTCGTAAAACGGAATTTTTTCAGACAATTGCTTGATAAACTCCGGGCGCTCAGGCCGCGGGCCGATGAAGCACATTTCGCCTTTCATCACGTTGATGAGTTGTGGCAACTCATCGATGCGGCTTCTTCTGAGAAACTTTCCAAACCGGGTAATCCTTTGGTCGTTTTGTTGCGCCCAAACCGGCCCGTTTGTTTCTGCGTTTTGAACCATCGTCCGCAGTTTGATGATTTCAAACACAGCTCCGTTTTTCCCTACTCTTTGTTGACTGTAAAATAGTTTTCCTCTATTGGCAATCATATTTCCAATCCAAATAAAAGGCAATAAAAACAGAAAAACAACCAACCCCAAAATAGCTAGAGTCCAGTCTAACAAGGTGTGAAAGAAGAGATATAGCTGGTTTTGGTTGCTGCGGCTGAACGGAAAATATTTATAAAAATCTTTCCCGACATGTTGGACAGGCACGCGATGTGTAATTTCTTCATACACTTGTGTATATTCCCTGATGACCACACCTTGCTCCAAAAGCACAAGCAGGCTGTCATAAATTTCGGTGTTTATAAATTTGGGGCTGTTAACCGCCATGATGATTTCTGAAACCCTATGTAGTTGTACGAAATCTTCGAGTTCCTCAGACTTAACCAAGACTGTTGGACTCATCTCGGGTGTGGAAATTTCTTTTTTGGTATTGATAAAGCCTTTGATGACGTTGTCCGGATTGAAATTTTTGATAGCAGCCTGAATCAGTTCAAATTCCTTCGCGTTACCGATAACAAGAATGTGTTTGTGAAATCTGGAAGAAGCGAAAAATTGGATGTAAAACAAACGCCATCCCAAAAGGGAAAAATAAACGGCACCAAAAAAATACAGAAGTTCAATCCTGCGGTTTGGTAAAATAGGGGAAATATAGGGTGTAAACAGGAATGCGGTGACAATCATCAAGGCACCTATCGAACCATTTTTGAAAGTAGCTTCGGTGTTGGCGGCTACCCGCAAATCGTACATCTCGAAAAGGGTATAAAAAAGGAGAATATAGAAAGTCAGTAGCAGCGACCATTGTACATTGATGGTGTCAAAATCGAGGTATTTGAATTCGACAAAAAAACTCAAGAGCTTAAGCAAAATAAAAACGGCAGCCACATCAAAAATACGCAACAAAAGTTTGCGCTCTGAAATCTCAAAGTGAAACTTGTTTTTGTGTCTTTTTAAGTTTTTTTTCACATTTCAAAGATAGGATTTCTTTTTGCAAAAGGAAATGCAAATGACATTAAGCTAAAATAAAAAACGAGAATTTTACATGGATTAATCACATCAAAATTTTAAAAATAATCAGTCCATAATTTTATTTTTAGCAATCTATGTTATTGCTTGAAGGTAATCAACAAACTTTTGCAATACTTTTTCCGATTCAAAATGCTCTAAAAACCTTTCATGACAGGATTTACTAAACTTATCTCGCATTTTTGTATTTGACAATAATACTATCATTTTTTGAGCCAATTCTTCATGGTTGCCAGACTCGAACAAAAGACCGTCTTTACCATCTCTGATTATTTCAGCTATGCCTCCGGTATTGGAACCAATAACAGGAGTTTTGACCGAAAAACTTTCTATGACTACATATCCAAATGCTTCCGCCAATGATGGCACCACTATAAAATAGGAGTTTCTAAAAATATCGAGTAATTCAGTTTTAGATTTCCACCCGACAAAATGTATGTGATTGATAAGCCCTAAATCTTGTGTTAACTTCAAGTACTTTTGAACAGCTTCACCTTCAAGAAAGGAACCCACAATTTCCAGCTTAAGTTCCGGATATTTTTTTATAACAATCGGCATCGCCTTAATCAATATGTCAATGCCTTTTGATGGATGTATTCTTCCAGCAAATGTTATCCTTCTACAGTTTACTTCAACTTCTTTGTCTGTGGGTAATTCACATGAATTGTAAACCACTTTAATCTTTTTAGCCGGAACTGCAAAGTTGAGAATTATATCATTTTTTGTGGCCAACGAATTTGTAACGATATGGCTACAAGCTTTGTAAACTATGCTTTTACGGTATTGGAGGAACTTTCTATTAGTCATCTGTGTTGTCAATGTATGAACCCATGCGATTCGGTTTTTAATAAAAAACAAATAACCAACAATGGTAAAAAGATTTACAGCTCCAAAAGCAGCAATCATAGTCACAGGTCTGTGATTTAAAATTTTTTTACTCAAAAAAATAAAATCTTTATGCGTTGTAGGACGTTTGCTAGGCCATATAAAAACTGTCACATCCTTAAGTTTATTTTGGATTATGAAATCTGTTTTAGTGGTAAAAATGTAAACATTAAAATTTTCTTTTAGCAAGTGAGCCAACCGAATATAATAATCCGATACAGCACTGTTTTGAATAGTAAATGCCAGGTAAATATTTTTTTCATTGAACTAATTTATCTGTATATAAATTTTGTTTAGATAGTGATATTCATGTTTAAGATATATGGCTTAAAAAGTGTTATCGATTTTAAATAGAAAAAGTAACTTATAAAGTTTTGTATGAGGTTGATAATATTTTTTCTTTTATATTCTCATCCAATTAAGTTTCCCAGTTGAAAAACTTCAGACTTGATTATATTGTTTTATTTTTAAAAATATTTTTCTTTAGGCATCAGTCAAAAGTTTTGTCCACTTATATTTTACTTTTCCCCAATCGTATTCCTCAGCCGTTGACCTCCCGGTCTTGCTGATCTCTGCTGCTAAAGTGGGTTTTTCAATCAATCTAACGATTTGTTTTGTCATTCCATTCGGGTCCTTATCCGAACAAAGCAAACCATTTTTTTTATGTGCAATCAAGAAGGGGATACCACCTACAGCGGTCGAAACCACCGGCAGGCCCAAGGCCATCGCCTCGAGCACGCTCACCGGTAAATTGTCGGCATGCGTGGTGTTGATAAAAATATCGTATTCCCGCGAAAGTGCTATCCATTGCGGTTTTGATAAATGCCCGGTAAATCGGACATTCACTTTCAAAGTTTGTGCAAGTTCAACACATTTGCGGTAGGTGCCGTCTATGGCCGGCCCCACCATGCAAAGCGACACTTCAAAACCTTTTTGCTTGAGTAAATGGGCTACTTCTATGGCCATCTCCGGATGATAGATTTCTTTGAATGACCGTACCCAAAGCAGTTTGGCTGCAACTGAGTCTCGCTCTTTGTTCGGATAATTTGCCAAGTCGATATGGTTGGGAATACAAACCGTGTTTTGAAATCCGTCTTTGACAAAGAAATCATACATATAATTTGAAGGAGCAATGTTTGCCGTAGCATTTTTAAAAAGTAAACAACTCAGTCGTGGCGATTTTTCTATCCGCTTAGGAAGGTTTCCGCCGTGCAGAATTGGGTAGTAAGGAAGGCGAAGCAATCGGCAAAGCATCCCGCAAAGCAATGCGTAGTAAAAGTTTTGCGTGCTGTACGTATCAATCAGTACGGCATCTGCTTTTGAACGATTTTGGGCAATTGTAAAAAGCATATCAGCCATGCGAAACCACTTGTTTTTCATGGCAGAAGAAGTGATTACTTGGAAGCCCGTTTCGCCGAGTTTTGCCCCCAAAATTTCTACGCCTGTAGGTGTTTTGCCATGCGTAGAAAGTTTGTTGCCAATGTATAAAATGGTTTTAAAACCCGTGTGGCTGGTAGTAAAATTGATAGCCCCTTTACTCATTTTTCTGAATATTTATACTGCGCGCACCCAAATTACACAATCCAAATTATACAATTCCTAATTCCTAATTCTTAATTCCTAATTTTTCCTCTCTCACATCCAACAAACTAAGGGCGTAAATAAACGCCGGCGCCGCCAGCCGCATCGATGAATGGTTGATGGTCAAAAACCAAAATGCCAAATAGGACAAGAAATAAAAATTTTTCCGGTTTTTGATGCGGTAAATCAAAGGTGTGAAAAATAAGATAGACATCGCGATGATGCCCAAAATGCCGTGCTCGGCCAACAATCGACTGATTTCATTGTGAGAAGCCGATTCAATACCGGTTTCTTGCTCCCGATATTCTTTATTTTTTCCGACACCGATCCCAACGAAAGGATGCTCTTTAAAGGCTTCTATTTCTGTTGAAAAAAGCTCAATCCTCCCGGTGGAGATGTCTTTATCCGAACGCCCCGCCGCATCTTTGGATGCATAGCGCAAATCAAGCATTCCGCGGGTTTGGTAAGAACTGTAGAGCCAGGTTGTGAAGCCCGCAAACGATACAACTAGCGCAAAAACCACCAACTGGCTCCTGACTTTGGCGTTTGACCGGATAGCTACGGAAAACAACAGCAGCAAACACATGGCCAATCCGGTATAGACGCCGCCTCTCGACAGAGTTACCAGTCCGCGATAGCCCAACAGCGCGAAAAGAAAAATATTGACCCCCAAAAGCAAAAGGTTTTGCGAATGAAACAGCAACCTGGAAAATGCCAAAAAAATACCCAAACCAATCAAGGTGGCAACTTGGTTGGGGCCAAAACCCCCCGATGCAGCAACATTAGACTCCGTATTTGTTACAATGTCGCGAAGGCTTGGTGTGTAGAGAAAAAGGTAAATAACTGTACTGATTAAGGGCAAAAGAGCTGCCAAACCGATGTTGGTAAGCTGAAAACGAGTTACTTTTTTCTTATACGCATAGAGCGCAGCAACACCCAAGGTGACCGGGCCGCTCAGGTTAAAAGCAATGGCAGTTCTGATATTGGTGTCAAATCCCAAAGTCTCTGATGAAACCAAAATACCGGGAGCCAACAGCAACAGGTAGATAAAAAACCCCACACCATCTTTTGAGAAACCTTCGTACAACATTCCAATCATACAAAACGCCATTACCTCATATTTAGCGGCTTCATAGAAAACAGCACCTCCGGTCATGCGCAGAAAAACTTCACTTCCAACTACATAAGCGCAGGCATAGAGCACTTCGTGGTTTTTGTTTTTGTTTTTGAGAATCAGATACAAGAAAAACCCCAAAAAGGCAAAATAATATAACTTAGAAAACCCTTCAAAAGTGAAAATGGCTAATCCGATAAAAACATGCAAAAGCACCAATCCGAGATAGGATGTCGCCGAAATATCATATTTTTTTAGAGTTCGCCGTAGCATATCAATAATTTCTCTATTACTTTTTCAACCGAAAATGCTGTTTGTACATGTTTTTTTAAACCTTCACCCAACCGAGAGGCTTCTTTTTTGTCGGACAGCAACAAAGATAAGGAAGCTTTCAATTGTTCTGCATTTCCCGATTCAATCAATAAACCTTGCGGCGGATTACCCAAAATGCCAGCACATTCCCCGACATTCGTAACAACCACAGGCAAACCCGCCAAGCCATATTCCAACAAAGCCAACGGAAAGCCTTCCGATTTTGAAACCAGCACACCAACATCTGATTGGCTTAAAATGTGGTGAATGTCGTCACGTGAATCGTAAATAAAAACATTTTTTTGGAGATGGTTCGCATCGATATATTGTTGAATCTGTTGAAAATATTCATCTTGAAAATTTTTACCGGCCAAATGAAGCGTCCACTCCGGGAATTCTTTTAAAAGTTCTTCAAAAACGGATATCAAAAACAAATGATTTTTTTGATGCCTAAAATTTGCCAAACAAACAATTCTTTTTTCATCCGTTCCGTAAAGCACAGTAGTTGCAGGAATGCTTGTGTCTAAAACTGAAAAGTTAGCCAGGTAAATGACTTTTTTGAATTTTAATTTTGTTTTACACCAACTTTTCAATAAAGGATTAACCACGACGATTAGATTGATAAAAACAGCGACGATTTTCAAGATAAAAACAGGCCTATTTTCTAATTCTTCGCTTTTCCCGTAGTGGTCATGCCAAACGATTTTTAGATTTCTGACAAAGAATTTACACAAAACCGCCGTCATAAAGGAAGTCCCGTGTGCGTGAATCACACCGATTTGGTATTTTTTTACATACCGGGCCAATCGAATAACCGCGGCCAAGTCGATAGCCGATTTTTTTCTTAAAAAAAGGTAGCCAACTTCGGGTTTCAACTGTTTTTTCAACGAACCTTCTTGCCGAGTTGCACATAAAAAAGAACCGTCTAAGTGTTGGCTTAATTCGTTGGCGTAATTGAGTGCCACACGCTCGGCACCACCGGCATTGAGCGTATCGATGAGTTGTAGAACCTTCATAAAGGTTTGGGTTTTTGCAAATTTTGGATTTCCACCTCAAACTTTTCCAAGGTATAATTTCTCGACCAATCGGCAGCCAGTTCAGCCATTTTTTGAAGTGCATCCGGATTCTTTATAAGTGAGATAAACCGCTCCGTCGTTTTGCTTACATCAGTTTCAAAAAACAAACCTCTTTTGCCGAAATCGAGCATCCAAGGCACACAGGAAACAGGAGAAACAATGGGAATCACGCCCCAAAACATAGCCTCTGCCACCACCTTCGGCCAACCTTCCGACTGCGAAGGCAACAGCAAAAAATCGGCAGTTTGATAGGCTTGCTTCAACACTTCATTGGTTTGGTTGCCGTGTAGTTTTACGTTTTTTACAAGTTTATTTTTTTCGATAAAATCGGATAGTTTTTTGTTTTCCGGACCATCGCCATAGAAATCCACCCGAACCGTCAAATGTTGTGTTTTTTGAAGTTGATACACCCATTCCAAAGCTTTCATCGGGTGCTTGTTTCCTGACAAACTTCCGGCAAATACGAAACGCAATTCACCCGCATAATCCCGTTTGGGCAAAGCAGTTTTCTCTTTTTCGGAATAGGTAGCCGTAAAAAAAGGTACAATGTTTTTGGAGGAGCCCGGCCAATCTCCATAAACCAAAACCTGTATATTACGAGTCAAGAACCGATTATTTAAGATCCATTTTTGCAGCCGGTAGCTCAGCGGTTGTTTTGCCTTCGGATCCCAATTACCGGCATATTTGGTAGTTTTGGGTTTCCATGGAAAAAGAATTTGTACCAAACAGCCCAACAAACCGATGTTGCCCGGACAACGGAGATGAATGTGGTCTGCCCAAAGACAGGTAGAAAAGATTTTAAACAGAACAAAAGGTAATTGCAAAATGCTTTTCAAAGTATTTGCGGGGTTTAAAAAATTAATGGAAGGGATATTTTCCAAAACTAAATATTCGTGTTGATAAGGCAACAATATGTTTTTGTTTTCAGCAAAAGAGGCCTTAGAAACCGGTGCGACTACTCGAGCAACATCGACATGGTTGAGCCATAAATTCATTTCTTTTACATAAGGCGCATAAGCCCAAAGTGTTGAGTCTTTCTTGAAATGTTGAACATGTGAGAGAATGGCAAATTTCACTGCATTAGTTTAGTAGCGTAAAATACGCCTAAATTTAGGAATTAAGCAAAACAAGGGGCGACTTATATGCAAACCTGACCAACTTCATTGCAGCAGCTGTCAGGCCGAACGCAGTCGAGGCCTTTTTAAGAATAGCAAACGCGTCAAATCGGTGCCACTTCTCGATACTTTTGTTTTTGTTAGCGCAAAAATCAAAAACTCGAAGTGACAGGAGGTTACATCTACTATCCGCTGTCAGGTCAAGTGGCTTCATTAGGTTGCAACAGCAATTTAATAAAACTGAATCGAGACCTCGTTCAACGCTAAAAAAATCAAATCGCGTGAATAATATCGTGCTTGGTGATTATCTGGTGTTTGCCTTCACCCAAATCGACCAACACAGCCGAATTTTCTTTGGTGATAAGTTTTGAAACACTTTCCACACTATTCTTTTTTGAAACTATCGGAAAGGCCGGTTGCATCACTTCGCGGATGGGTTTGTCATTGAGGTTTTTATCTTCCATAAATCTTCGCAACAGAGAAGTCTCATCCACCGAACCCACAAATCCGGTGTTGTCAATCACGGGGATTTGCGAAATGTTGTGTTTGCGCATCCGCTCGATAGCATGCGATACCAACTCTTCGGTGCGCACTATCACCAACGGTTTGTCTGCATGATTGCGAACCAAGTCCTCGGCAGTAGCGACGGTTTCATCCAAAAATCCGCGTTCGCGCATCCAATCATCGTTGAAAATTTTACCGACGTAGCGTGTGCCACTATCGTGAAACAAGACCACCACCACATCGTTTTTTTTGAAATGGCCTTTTAGTTGTAACACGCCTTTGATGGCTGCCCCGGCCGAGTTTCCAACCAAGATGCCTTCTTCCAAAGCCAATTTTCGGGTATAAACAGCCGCATCTTTGTCAGTCACTTTTGTAAAGCCTTCAATCAGGCTGAAATCGACATTGGCAGGAAGAATATCTTCGCCGATGCCTTCGGTCACATAGCTGTATATTTCATTCGGATCGAAAATGCCGGTTTCGTGGTATTTTTTGAAAACCGATCCGTAGGTATCGATGCCCCATATTTTGATGTTCGGATTTTTCTCTTTTAAATATTTGCCCACACCCGAGATGGTGCCACCGGTGCCGACACCCACCACGAAATGGGTGATTTTCCCGTCGGTTTGTTTCCAGATTTCAGGGCCGGTACTTTCGTAATGTGCTTGGGTGTTCGAGAGGTTGTCGTATTGATTTACGTACCAAGAGTTGGGTGTTTCGCCTGCCAATCGTCTGGAAACGGAATAGTAAGACCGCGGGTCGTCAGGCTCTACATCGGTTGGGCAGACCACCACGCGTGCACCGACAGCACGCAAAATATCCATTTTCTCTTTGGATTGCTTGTCGTTCATCACGCAAATCAACTTGTATTCTTTGACGATAGCACAGAGTGCCAATCCCATACCGGTATTGCCGGAGGTGCCTTCGATGATGGTTCCGCCGGGTTTGAGCCTGCCGTCAGCTTCGGCATCGGCTATCATTTTGACTGCCATACGGTCTTTGACCGAATTGCCAGGGTTGAAAGTTTCTACCTTAGCCAACACCAAAGCATCCACTTCTTTTGTAATCTTATTGAGTTTGACCATGGGTGTGTTGCCGATGGTTTCGAGTATATTATTTGCGTATTGCATGAAAAACGGTTTTGTGCAAAGATAAGAATCTGCCTTTGAAAGCAGGTAATTATGGAACGTTAAATAGGTAGAAAGAAAAGCGATTTTTGTATTCTAAAAATTGGCTACGCTTGATATTTGAAGGTTTTGTAAAAACGCCTATTGTCCGATATTACTAAGTGTTGTTCTTTTGCTTTTACGATTTACTTTTCTGTAAATGAGGTGTATTCTATAAATTATGATTCATACGATTGTTTTATTTTTTAACCGATGGGGGGTATTTTTGAAAGATACGAGAGAGCAAATCACCAATGAAAAGTTCGCGTTCGTCTGGAGTTTGTCTTCTGGAAACGCTGGAAGATATAGAGCCTTGCCAAACCATGCTTCCGGTTTCTATGTCTATCAAATCGACGGTAAGGCTTTCGTTGAGGACGTTACCACCAATTGGGATACCACCTGAAACAGTCCCACCGACACGTCTACCGAATGTGCCAAGCCCAACCCCAATAGATTTGTTTGAAGGGGTTTCATATTGATTTGAATAGAAATTGACATACACATCAGGCGTATCGCTTTTGCGGATACCTTTGAGGCTCAGCACACGTTCCAATTGTTCGACAACCCGTTTTTCATCCAATTCGCTTAAGCCCGATTTGATTTCCGGGTAAATATGATATGTTCGGTATTTTGAAAAATCGACTTGTTTGTCAAAATCATATTTCACTCTGGAGGGGCCACAGGCAGCAAGCATAAGTAAACTGAGTATTAAGATTAAATTTTTCATATGTTTAGTTTTATTCATTGTATCAAATATTAAACCAATTTATGGACGATTTAGTGTGTCAATTCTTTGAAAAGGGCTTCTAAGTTTTTGTTTAGATGCCTGAGTTGAACAATCTTTAGGCCGTTGTCGTGTGCAAAATCAAAAACCATTGGGCGCATATCTTTTTGGGAATCAAAGGTCAACTCCCATTCTAATCCATTTTTATTGATCACAGATTGAATATTTGGTAATTTTTGCAATAACACAGCTTCGATAAGGCAGTCAAATTCAACGAAAATCTTTTGATCTTTCTGATTGTCGAGTTCATCCATGGATTGATGAGTAATGATTTTTCCTTTGTTTATCAGGACAACACGGTCGCAAACAGCTTCTACTTCCTGCATGATGTGCGTTGACAACAAGACTGTTTTTTCTTTGCCAAGTTCGCGGATGAGGTTGCGGATGTCGGTCAATTGGTTGGGGTCGAGCCCAGTTGACGGCTCGTCGAGAATCAATACCGCAGGGTTGTGGATGAGTGCCGCCGCTAAGCCCACACGTTGCCTAAAACCTTTGGAGAGTTCGCAGATTTTTTGTTTGGAAGCCTCGGCGATCCCGGTTTGTTCAATCACGCGAGCAATGTTTTGTTTAGAAACTTCATACACATTTGCACAGAAGACCAAATATTCTTTCACATACATCGATTCGTACAACGGGTTGGTTTCTGCCAAATACCCGACAGCGCGCTTCACTTCCATCGGATTTTTGGAAAGGTCAAAACCATTTATAAAAGCTTTTCCGGAATCGGCGCGCAAGGTAGTAGTCAGTATTTTCATCAAGGTTGATTTTCCCGCACCGTTCGGGCCCAAAAAACCGGTTACGGAACCTGTTGTAAGATCAAAGCTCACCTCAGACAAAGCCTGTTTTTTGCCAAAGTTTTTTGATATGTTTTCAATTGAAATACTCATAAATGTAGGTATTGCGCAAAATTATGGATTTGAAGGGGTACATTTCACAAAAAAAAATAAAAAAGTGTGATTTGTTTCAAAAGGAATTTTTACTTTAGCCCCAAAGTTTACAGCAATGAATTCGAACAACAACTTTTACGGATATTACTTTTTCTTCTTCTACTTTTTTAGAAGCAGGAAGGGACATGCTGTGGGTTGTTAAATCAAGATAAACCTAACCAAAAGTCCCGACATATATCGGGGCTTTTTTTTTGAATATAATTTTTATGCAAAAGGCAATAGCTATTCAAGGCATCCTTGGCTCCTTTCATCACAAAGTTGCACAACGGTATTTCGATGAAAATGTCCGGGTGAAAGAATGTATGAGTTTTGGCGAATTGGTCAAAAGTATGCTTTCCGGCGAATGTGATTTGGGCGTGATGGCAATAGAAAATTCGATTGCCGGGTCAATTATACCTAACTACGCTTTGATAGACGAAAACAATTTGAAAATCATCGGCGAATATTTTCTGCCGATTCATCACAACCTAATGGTACTTCCCGGGCAATCCTTGCGCGAGGTGAAAGAAGTGTGGTCGCACCCGATGGCGTTGTTGCAGTGCCGCGTTTTTTTTGATAAGAATCCGCAAATCAAGTTGGTTGAAGACAAAGACACAGCTGAAGTAGCCCGTCGCATCAGCCAAGAAAAAATAGAAGGGGTGGCAGCCGTAGCCAGCCGCAAAGCTGCAGAATTATACGGTTTGGAAATTGTAGCTCCCGAAATTCAGACCATCAACAACAACAGCACCCGCTTTGTTATTTTAAATACGGCCGGCAAGCAAAAGTTGAACGAAAACATCAACAAGGCATCACTCAAATTTATACTGAACCATGACCGCGGTAGTTTGGCAACCGTACTAAATGTGATGAACGATTGTGGCCTTAATTTGACGAAAATCCAATCTTTACCGATTATCAATCTACCTTGGAAGTACTCATTTTTCGCGGATGTTACTTTCTCGGACGAAAAACATTACAGGAAAGCTGTTTCTCTCTTGGAGATTATGGCTTCCGAATTGACCATTTTGGGAGAATATAACACACATGAGCTATGATAACACAAGCGCAAAACCTCAATAAAATTCAGGAGTATTACTTCTCTCAAAAACTTAGGGAAGTCAATAAATTGATAGCGGAAGGCAAGCCCATTATTAATTTGGGTATCGGCAGCCCCGATCTGTTGCCACCGCCCGCTGTGATTGCCGCACTTCAAAATTCACTAAACGATACCGGAGCCAACAAATATCAAAGTTATCAGGGATTGCCACAGCTGCGCGAAGCCATGCGAAAATTTTACCTCAATCATTATGGGGTATCTTTGGATGCCACACATGAAATTCTCCCTTTGATGGGTTCAAAAGAAGGCATTTTCCACATTTCAAAAGCTTTTTTGAATCCAGGCGATGAGGTATTAATTCCCAATCCCGGCTATCCGACTTATACTTCGGTGACCTATTTGGCAGGCGCAACGCCCATTTACTACGATTTAACAGAAAAGAGCAACTGGTTTCCGGACTTGGAAACCCTTGCCCGTACCGATTTATCCCGGGTGAAATTGATGTGGGCTAATTATCCACATATGCCCACCGGTGCGACCGCAAAGCCATCCGATTTGCAAAAGTTGGTTGATTTTGCCCAAAAACACAAAATTCTCTTAGTCAACGACAATCCGTATAGTTTTGTTCTGAATAACCATCCAGTGAGTATTTTGTCTTGCGAAGGTGCAATGGAAGTGGCTGTCGAACTCAATTCGCTCAGCAAGACTTTTAACATGGCGGGCTGGCGGGTTGGGATGGTTTTAGGTGCTCAAAAATACATCGAACCCATCCTTAAAGTGAAAAGTAACATGGACTCCGGGATGTTCTACGGCATTCAAAAAGGTGCGATCGAAGCCTTAAAAACGCCAATCTCTTGGATAGAAGAACAGAACAAAACCTATGAAAAACGCAGAGAATGGGTATGGAAAATTGCAACGGCATTAGATTGTAATTATGACAGGCAGACTTCTGGTTTGTTTGTTTGGGCAATGCATCCGAAGGGACAAGAAACCGCCTGTTTGGTAGATCAATTGTTGTATGAAAAAAGTGTGTTTGTCGCGCCCGGAACTATTTTCGGTTCGGGCGGAAAGGGATACATCCGGTTTTCACTTTGTGTGCCCGAAGATCAATTGGAGGAGGTTTATAAAAGAGTAATTGTTAAAAAAGCCAGTTTATGAAGCAGGTTGTTATCATCGGATTGGGTTTAATCGGCGGGTCTTTGGCTTTAGACTTGAGACGCTTGTTTCCTGAAATTGAAATTGTTGGAACTGATCACAGTGATACAAATTTGCAAATCGCGATTGATCGGAAATTAATCGATCGGGTTGCGGTTGAAAAAGATTATCAGTTGGCAGATTTAACCGCCGTGGCAATTCCGGTCAATGAAACCTGCCGGATGTTGCCCACATTACTTGACAATTGTGGTGAAAACACCCTGGTTATGGACGTTGGTTCCACCAAGTCAGATATCTGCAAAGCAGTAAAATCTCATCCGCGGCGCGGGCATTTTTTAGCCTCTCATCCAATTGCCGGAACAGAGTTTTCGGGACCCACAGCGGCGATACATTCGCTTTTTCGGGGAAAATCACAAATTTTGTGTGAAACGGAAAGTACTCGAAAAGATTTACTTGAAAATGTAATTAGAATTTTCAATCAATTGGGTATGCGTGTGTTGTTTATGAATCCTAAAGATCACGACAAGCACATCGCTTATGTTTCGCATCTGTCGCATATCAGTTCGTTTATGTTGGGGAAAACGGTTTTGGAAATCGAAAAAAACGAAAAGAATATTTTTGATATGGCGGGGAGTGGTTTTGGATCGACCGTCCGGTTGGCAAAAAGTTCCCCGGCCATGTGGACACCAATTTTTATTCAAAATAAAAAGAATGTTTTGACAGCTTTGGATGAATACATTTTAAATTTGCAAGAATTCCGGAAGATGATTGCCGATGAAAACAGCAACGGAATTTTTCAGGATATGCAAGACACCAACCACATTAGAGAAGTATTGAAAGGAATTTATAACGAAGTTTAATTAGAATTAAAATCATAACAATGAAAAACAACAAAGAATTCAGAACCTGGTTAGACAAGATGAACTTGACGCATCCATTATTGATAGCCGGCCCTTGCAGTGCAGAAACCGAGCAACAAGTATTGGATACGGCTCATCAACTCAAAGCTACCGACACCACCGTTTTCAGAGCGGGTATTTGGAAACCTCGAACGCGACCGGGCATGTTTGAGGGCGTTGGTGCCATAGGACTCAAATGGATGAAGCGAGCAAAAGAAGAAACCGGACTGATGATGGCGACAGAAGTTGCCAACACGGCACATGTAGATTTGGCATTGGAACACGGCATCGATGTTTTGTGGATTGGTGCGCGTACAACAGTAAGCCCTTTTAATGTGCAAGAAATTGCAGAAGCTTTGAGAGGAACAGACAAGATTGTCTTAATCAAAAATCCGGTCAACCCGGATTTATCTCTTTGGTTGGGAGCGGTCGAACGAATCTATAAAGCCGATATCAAAAACATCGGGGTTATCCATCGTGGTTTTTCGGCTTATCAGAAAACGAAATACCGAAATAATCCGGAGTGGCAATTGGCTATCGAATTGCAAAATCAATTTCCGGATTTACCGTTGATTTGTGACCCTTCACACATTGGTGGCAAGCGCGATTTGATTTTTGATATCAGCCAAACGGCTTTGGATCTTAACTACGACGGGTTGATTATTGAAACCCATCCCGACCCGGACAATGCGTGGAGTGATGCCAGTCAGCAAGTAACACCCAAACGATTGGCGCAAATCACAAAAGAATTAAAGGTTCGAAAAGAAATCGGAGAGGGAGAAGATTATTTGCAAAAACTCCAAAAGCTCAGAACAAAAATAGACACGCTAGACGAGCAGTTGCTACACATGCTTTCCGAAAGAATGAAAATATCGACAGAAATTGGAAAAGTAAAGAAATCGCAAAATGTTGCCATCCTTCAAACCGGAAGGTGGAATGAAATCCTTGGTAAAATGATATTAGAAGGCGAACAATTGGGCCTAAGTGAGGAATTTGTATTGCGAATATTTAAAGCCGTTCACCAAGAATCTATCAACAAACAAGCGAAGATTTTGGATAACTAAGCTCAAACATCTCCCCTAAATCCCCTCTTCGAAGAGGGGACAATGAAGGTAGGGTTGCAGAGTGATTTTTCAAGAAAGGAGGCTTTTACATTTAGAAGGAGAGAAAGGACATCTCCCCTAAATCCCCTCTTCGAAGAGGGGACAATGAGGGTAGGGTTGCAGGGTGATTTTTCAAGAAAGGAGGCTTTTACATTTAGAAGGAGAGAAAGGACATCTCCCCTAAATCCCCTCTTCGAAGAGGGGACTTTGAAGGTAGGGTTGCAGGGTGATTTTTCAAGAAAGCAGGCTTAGATTCAATATAAATGTTTTTTAAAAGTGGCAAACAGAATCATTCCATACCGAAAGGATTTAAAATTGTTAGCGCGGGAGCTCAGAAAGAAGCAAACACCTGCGGAGTTGTTGTTGTGGGAGCGGATTCGTAAGGAACAAATGGGGGTAGAATTCCATCGACAGGTTCCCATACTCGATTACATTGTTGATTTTTACTGCCATGAAATTGGAATCGTTATTGAAGTTGATGGATTGATCCACGAAACTCAATTTTTGGAAGATGCGAAGAGACAAGGAATAATGGAGGAACAGGGAGTTAAGTTTTTGAGATTTACCAATCAGGAAATTTTTGAAGATTTGGAAAGGGTGTTAGAGGATATAAAAGAAGTGGTTCGTCAGTTGGTGTAGGGACATCTCCCCTAGATCCCCTCTTCGAAGAGGGGACAATGAGGGTAGGGTTGCAGGGTGATTTTTCAAGAAAGGAGGCTTTTACATTTAGAAGGAGAGAAAGGACATCTCCCCTAAATCCCCTCTTCGAAGAGGGGACAATGAAGGTAGGGTTGTAGGGTGATTTTTCAAGAAAGGAGGCTTTTACATTTAGAAGGAGAGAAAGGACATCTCCCCTAGATCCCCTCTTCGAAGAGGGGACAATGAAGGTAGGGTTGCAGAGTGATTTTTCAAGAAAGGAGGCTTTACGGGTTGCGATTTGGGTTAATTTTTTAAAGATGAGATTTTGTCGAGAAAAGAAATACAGTTTGAAAAAGAGAGGTTTTTAAACAAAGTCAACTGTTTTAAACTAAAAAAATGCTTTTAATTGTACTTTTGAAGTTTTAAACAACACAATAAACTTCGATGACCGGACTCGTCTATAAATCTACAGGCAGCAACTATTGGGTGAAGGCCGATTCGGGCGAATTTTTCGAGTGTAGAATCAAAGGGAAATTCAGAATTCAAGGTATTAAAAGTACCAATCCGATAGCCGTGGGCGATGTGGTAGATTTTGACATAGAAATATCAGCGGGAAAAGAGATTGGTGTCATCAAGCACATTCATGACCGAATAAATTATCTTGCGAGAAGGTCTGTCAATTTATCGAAGCAATTGCATATACTTGCTGCTAATATCGACCAAGCGTTTTTATTGGTTACGCTTAATAATCCGCCAACTTTGACCGGATTTATCGATCGTTTTTTGGCGACTTGTGAGGCTTACGACATCAAGGTAGTTATCCTTTTCAACAAATCAGACACCTATCAGGGCGATGCAGTTTTTGAGCTGAAATTCCTCAAACAGATTTATGAGAAAATCGGATATGCGTGTTATGAAATTTCAGCCAAGCAAGGTACACACACTGAATTGCTTCGAAACTTGATGACAGGCAAAATCACCTTATTGGCAGGGCACAGCGGCGTGGGGAAATCGACTTTAGTCAATTCGTTGGATGCGGCTTTATCTTTAAAAACGAAAAACATTTCGGAGCAGCATCAGCAAGGGCAGCACACCACCACTTTTGCGGAGATGTACGACCTTGGCTTCGGTGCGGGCATCATCGACTCGCCAGGCATCAAAGGATTTGGGATTTTTGACATGGAGAAAGAAGAAATTGGCCATTTTTTTCCCGAGTTTTTTGCCTTGAAAAGCCAATGTAGATTTCACAACTGCCTTCACTTGGAAGAGCCGGGTTGTGCTGTCAAAGAAGCACTTGAAAAAGAAGAAGTTGCCTGGAGCAGATATCAAAATTATGTGCAGATGTTGGATGGGGATTCCAACTACAGGGAAGATATTTACGCCGTTGAATGATTCAATTACAATAAAAATACATGAGAGCAGTCATCCAAAGAGTTAGTCAAGCTTCAGTGGAAGTGGAAGGGAGACTCATCGCCGAGATTGCATCCGGGCTACTAATTTTGCTGGGTATTGAAAGTGAGGACACGCAAGAAGACCTCGAATGGCTCGCGGGGAAAATAGCCAAGTTGCGTATTTTCAGTGATGCAGATGATTTGATGAATCTTTCTGTAAGAGATATCGAAGGAGATGTCATCGTGGTCAGTCAGTTCACACTCCATGCAGCCACTAAAAAAGGCAACCGGCCATCGTTTATCAAAGCTGCCAAACCGGAAATTGCCATTCCGATGTACGAAAAATTTGTGTTTCAATTAGAAAAAGAACTTGGCAGAAAAGTACAAACAGGCGAATTTGGTGCAGATATGAAAGTCCGGTTGCTCAATGACGGGCCGGTTACGATTTTTATCGATTCTAAAAACCGAGAGTAGATAACCCCGAAAGGGTTTTGAACCCTTTCGGGCTTGAGTTAAGGGGATGAAAGATTTAAGTGTTAAAATTTCCATAAATTCAATTTCGAATCTTTATATTTGATTGATTCTTCAAAATAGCCCAAATGCGAACACTTCTTTTAGCCTGTATTTTTGTTTCTATTCAAATTCCAATCAGCTTACACGCCCAAAAACAGATAGATTATACATTTGCGAACATCCCGCCCGAGTTGATTAAAAATGCCAACGCGGTGGTGCGGCTCCAAGAGGCCAAAATTGACATCCATTCTTTTAAAGATATGACTGTCAATAAGAAAAGAATCGTGACCGTTTTAAATAAATATGGGGATCAGCATACCCGGACAGTACAGGATTATGATTCGTATCTAAAAATATTGTCATTGGAAGCAAATGTGTATGACAAAGACGGGAAATTTGTCAAAAAATTCAAGCAAAAAGATTTTTTAGATCAAAGTGACAGTGACGGCTACAGCATTTACACAGACGACAGATATTATTACATTCGATACACACCACCGTCGTATCCTTACACCATGGTTTTTGAAACGGAATATCAAACCTCAACGACTGCCTTTATTGAATCTTGGTATCCGATTAGCAACATATTTGTCAGTACGCAAGAGAGTGATTATCAATTGAGTTTTGATACACCACAGGCGCATCGTATCAGAGAAATGAATTTTGAACATTTCCCGGTTAAAAATTTGAGTGTGGGAGATAAATATCACTATCGAATGGAAAATATAACCGCTGTCAAACCCGAAACTCATTCGCCTGATTTTGTTGAGATAATTCCTTCATTCAGATTGGCTTTAGACCAATTTTATCTCAAAGGAGTTGAAGGCAGGGGCAATAATTGGAAAGACTTCGGGAAATGGATGTACGATGATTTGCTCGCAGGATCCGATGATTTGTCGGAGGCCACCAAGGCAAAAATCAAAGAGATGGTCAAGGGAAAAAGCAGTTTGGAAGCAGCAAAAACAATCCATGACTATGTACAACAAAATACCCGCTACATCAGCGTCCAGATTGGTGTGGGCGGATGGAAACCCATGAAGGCTTCGGAAGTAGATCGATTGGGATATGGAGATTGTAAGGCATTGACCAACTACACCCATACGCTGTTGGAAGCTGCCGGAGTGGCTTCTTATTATTCAATTGTATATGCCGGATCTGATTCGAAAAAAGACATCCCCGAAGATTTCGCAGCCATTCAGGGGAATCATGCTATTTTAGCGATTCCATCCATCGAAAAGGAAGGTGAGATAACGTGGATAGACTGCACCAGCCAAAGCCTGCCTTTCGGTTTCACGGGTGATTTCACGGATGGGCGCGATGTGTTGATTGTCAAACCGGATGGCGGGGAGATTGTGAGGACAAAGTCCTATCTGAATGAAGAAAATTATCAAAAAACGGTAGCCGAGTGTGCCATCACACCCGAAGGAGCTATGAATGCCAAAGTTCATATTGAGACAAAAGGCATTCAATATAACCAAAGATATGGTTTAAGTATGCAATCGGAAAAAGAATTGGAAGAACATTACAAAGCCTATTGGAGTTATATCCCCAACCTTCAAATAGTAAATAAAGAATTGACAAACGACCGCGAAGGGGTTGTCTTTAAGGAAGATTTGCAGATTTCAACCACCAATTTCGGGAATTTTGTAAACGGCAAACTACTTTTCTGCCCCAATGGATTCAATCAAATTACCAATGTTCCCGACCGATACCGCAAAAGGACGATGCCTTTAAAAATTGAAAGAGGGTATTTGGATGAAGATGAATTTACATTGAAATTACCGGAAGGATATGAGGTAGAATCGCTGCCGCAAGACATCAAAATGGAAAGCAAATTCGGTATCTATGAAGCAACATTTGTCAAAAGCGAAAACGGCATCATTTCCTATCGCAGAAAACAGTTTCTCAAAGAAGGGACTTATCCCAAAGAAGATTACGAAGCATATAGAGCCTTTGTAAAGGATATAGCACGGAATGACAATGCCAAGGTGGTTTTGGGTAAAATTAATTAGATACGTTGAGGCTACTTATATTTATATTGCTGTTCTCGGATTTGTCTTTTTCACAGGACAGTCTTCGTGTTACCTTTGGTAAAGTAACAAAAGAAACTCTTGCCGAATCTTTTCATCCCATAGAGAATGATGTGGCGGCATCGGTCATTTATCAATATCAAAAGGTTTATTTCTATACACTTTTTAATCGTTCGGAGTTGGTTACAAATTATTTTCAACGATTAAAAATTTACAAAAAAGAAGGTTTTGAATATGCCACCAAAAAAATCCCCTTGATTAAATATCCGGGGGCTTCGGATAATATCACTTCGGTGAGGGGTGTTACCATGTCCCTTGAAAATGATTCGATTGTTTCAAATGAATTAAAGGCCGAGAATTTTTTTAAAGAAAATGTAAGTTCGAATATTGATATGTTCAGTTTGACATTTCCGAACGTCAAGGAGGGAGTCGTACTCGATTTGAGCTTCACCATCCGAAGCCCGATGCCTTTGGTTATTAATGATATCGTACATCAATTGGATATTCCGATTGACCGCTTTGAAGCAGATGTGATTATCCCTGAATCATACGTTTTTAGAGCTTTCACCAAAGGATTTGAAAAAATTCACTACAATGTCTATAATAAAAATGGCAGTCAGGTTTACGAAATAACAGCATTGGATGTCCCCTCTTTAAAAGAAGAGAAATTTGTAAACAACATAGAAAATTACCGGTCGGCTACGGTTTTTGACATCGTTGAAACGAGATCGCCCTTGCCCAAAATGAAGTTTTCTAAAACATGGGAGGATTTGGTTAAGACTACCTACAAAAGTGATTATTTTGGCGATGAAATTAAAAAAACAGCCTATTTCTCTTCCGATCTAAAAAAACTCATGGAGGAAAATTCAGATTCCTTGAACCGCGTTTATAAAATTTTCGAGTTTGTTAAAAATAAAATAAAATGGAATGACAAAAACAGTTCGGGGACGATTGACGGGTTGTCAAAAGCATATAAAAATAAAATAGGGAATGCAGCAGAAATAAATATGATATTGACGGCGATGCTTCGCAAAGCAGGATTTGATTCCAATCCGGTATTGCTCAGCACAAGAGGAAACGGGGTGCCTGTTTTTCCGAGTCTTTCGGGATTTAACTACGTCATATCTGCTGTCACTGTTGAAGGTAAAGAGCTGTTATTAGATGCAACCGACAAGTTTTTGCCACCCGGTATGTTGAATGAAGAAGCCCTTAATTGGAATGGAAAACTCATCAGAACAGACGGGACATATAAGGAAATCAATCTTTTCCCCGAGGAATCGTCTCTTAAATCGACAAAAATCGTTGGCGAAATGGATGAATTGGGCAATTTTAAGGGCACGATAGAAAAGCAGACAGATAGATACATTGCTCACTTGCTCAGGACTTTGTCGGAAGCTATGCAACACGGGGATTACATACCTATGATAGAAAGCGCGCTGAAGGCGGAGATAGATAATTACAAAAATGAAAATTTAGAGCAAGTAGATTTGCCCTTTAAAGAGTCTTTCGAGTTCTTTACCGACAATCCGTCAGACTTGATAGGCGGGAAAATATATTTCAACCCCATGCTGTTTTATGTCCGGGAAGAAATCCCGTTCACGGCAGACAAACGGGAATTTCCAATTGATTTTTCGTTTCCGTTTAATGAATCATATACAATCGATATAAAATTTCCCGCGGGATACCGGATAGATTTTGTGCCTAAAAATGTAACCTACAAATTGCCGGATGGCTTGGGGAAATACGAATTTAAAATAGTTGTTACAGAAAATTCTATCAGACTTACTTCCGATATGGAAATCAATTCAGCCATCGTTGCAGCATCTTACTATCTGATATTTAAAGATTTTTTCAAGAAAGTTTATCTCAAAGAAAACGAGAAAGTGATAATATCCAAAAACAAAACATAAACTATAGCAGATGAAAAAAACAATATTCACCACTATCATATCCCTACTTTTTTGGGTTGTAAACCACGCCCAAGAAATAAAGTTTGGCAAAGTTTCTATGGAAGAATTGACCCAAACCGCTCATCCGGTTGAGCCGGATGCGGAGGCAGCCATACTATATAGATCGTATAATACCACCTTCAACTACAGTAGTAACTCAGGTTTTACTTTGATTACAAAAATATTCCAAAGAATTAAAATTTATAATAAAAAAGGAATGGACTTGGCAAACCAAGATATCTATTTGTATTTTGACAACAAGGATAAAGAAAAAACACAAGGTATCAGAGGTTATACATTCAATCTTGATAATGGAAAAATCACCAAGTCAAAGCTCGAAAATGAAAATATTTTTAAGGAAGAACGGTTCAATAAATATTATAACAAAACTCCCATAGCACCTCCAAATGTTCTGGAAGGATCTGTGGTCGATATAGAATATGAAATTACCTCGCCTTTTCTTGGAAATATACCCGAACTTATCTTTCAGGAAGAAATACCGGTAGATTATGCAGAAGCTGAAATTACAGCCCCGGAATATTTCATATACAAACAACATTTAAGAGGACAGTTTCCCTTAACTTTTAATGAGAAAAATGGGATGCGGATGATTCAAATAACTGAAAAAGTCAGTGGGGATGCCGGAGTATTTAACGGTGTCCAGCAAACTAAAACATATTCTGATAAAGTAGATTTGAATGAGACAACTTATACCATAGCCGGACAGAACATTTCATCCATGAAAGAAGAAGCCTTTGTAAACAATATACACAATTACAGAACTGCAATTAAATTTGAAATTACAGGAACGAAATATCCGCGTGAGCCTTTCAAAATGCTCGCACAAACTTGGACAGATGTGGCTAAAAGCATCTATGAAATTTCTAGTTTTGGAGCCGAGCTTGCCAAAACAAATTATTTCGCAGAAGATTTACAAGCATTAATAAATGGACAGGAAGACCCCACAAAAAAAGCAATCCTTATTTTTAGTCACGTCAAGTCTAAAATAAATTGGGACGGAACTTTCGGGGTTTTGACGGACAAAGGTGTAACGAAGGCTTATAAAGACGGAAGTGGAAATGCAGCAGAAATCAATCTAATGTTGACCGCGATGTTTCGCCAAGCCGGATTGAAAGCGAACCCCGTATTGGTAAGCACACGTAAAAATGGAATTCCCATTTTCCCGACAAGGGACGGGTTTAATTATGTGATAGCAGCCATCGAAATGCAAGAAGGGATTGTTCTTTTTGATGCGACCGAAAAATACGCCGTACCCAATATTTTACCCGAGAGAGCCATCAACTGGATGGGCAGATTGGTGCGTGAGGACGGCACCTCGATTGAAGTGAGCTTGTTGCCTAAAACGCCTTCCAAACAAGTAGCCTATTTTTCTGCACAACTCAACGAAGACGGAAGTGCTGCGGGAAAAGTGCGCATTCAAAACTACGATCAATACGCCTTCAATTTTAGGGAAAGAATTAAAAACCTCAACAAAGATTTGTATTTGGAAAGACTTGAAAACAAAACCTTCAACAGCGACATCGAAGTGTCAAACTACCAAATGCAAAACGAATCGGATTTGTCAAAACCCGTGATTGAGAATTTCGAATTCAAAAAAGAAGACCAGTGTGAAATCATCGGTGGGAAAATCTATGTTTCCCCCTTGCTTTTCAGTGGTATGATTGAAAATCCGTTGAAATTAGAAAAAAGAGAATACCCCATTGAATTTTCATTCCCAACGACCAATCAATATCTGATAACCATCAAGATCCCGGAAGGATACCAGATAGAGTCTGTTCCGGAAAGCCTCGCGCTTCAACTCCCGGAGGATATCGGGTCTTATCAATATAACATCACCGCGAAAGCAAACCAAATTCAGGTGAAACTCACTTCCGAAATCAAATCACCGCTCATTTCTGCCCAAGGATACGAGATGATAAAAAACTATTATCAGCAAATCGTCCAAAAAAATGCTGAAAAAATCGTACTGACTAAAATCTAAAACATATCTCATCAAATAAATTATCAAAATCATGAAAAAGTTAAGCCTTTTGTTGTTGTGCCTCACTTTTGTGACGCTGACCGTGCAGGCTCAAGAACTAAAATTCGGCAAAGTGACCAAAGAAGAACTTCTCGAAAAAAGCCATCCTTTAGAGCCGGATGCCAAAGCGGCGGTTTTGTATAAAGACCAAAAGGTAAGATTTGATTACAATGAATCTAGTGGTTGGACTTTGGTTACCACCGTTTTTCAAAGAATCAAAATCTATCAGAAAACCGGTTTTGACTGGGCAACGACCTTGGTTTCCTTGTACATTGGAAACAGTGGAAGCGAGCGCATTACCGGTGTGAAAGGGATTACTTTTAACTATGAGAACGCCCAAATAACAGAAGACAAGCTCAAAAAGGAAAGTATTTTTGAAGAAAAGGTCAATAAATACCGAAAAAAAGCATCCATAACCCAGCCCAATGTGAAAGAAGGCAGTGTGTTGGATTTGGAATACCAGGTGCTTTCTCCTTTTTTCACCAGTGTAGATGAGTTGAAATTTCAATTTGATATTCCTGTCAACCAAATCAATACAACGGTCAACATTCCCGAATATTTTATGTTCAAACAGCATTTCAAAGGCTTTTACCCACTGAAGTTTGATCAACAAACGGAAAACCAAACCATCTTTATCGAAGGCCAAAGATTATCTTATTTAGAAAACATATATTCCATCTCAGGCCACCAAATTCCTGCTATGCAAGACGAAAGCTATGTGTCGAATATAGACAATTATCGAGCTTCCGTTAAATTTGAACTGAACGGTACTCGGTTTCCGAACAGACCCTACAAAATGTACAACCAAACTTGGGAAGATGTCGCCAAAACCATTTATAAATACAATTCATTTGGCGAACAACTCGACAAGCAAAGCTATTTTAAAGATGATTTGGCACAATTGATAACGAACGAAATGTCGCCGGAAGAAAAAACAGCCCGGGTTTTTGATTTCGTTCAAAACAAAATGACTTGGAATAATTATTATGGAGCAACTTGCAACGACGGTGTATTAAAAGCCTATAAAGAAAACACAGGGAATGTAGCTGAAATTAACCTCATGCTGACGGCCATGCTTCGGACATCAGGGCTTGATGCCAACCCTGTTTTGGTGAGTACGCGGTCAAACGGCATCCCGCTGTTTCCAACCATCGAAGGTTTTGATTATGTGATTTCCGCGGTTAATATAGACGGGAATACCATCCTGCTTGATGCAACCGAAAAAGAAACCATCCCGAATCTACTCCCCATCCGCGCGCTCAATTGGAACGGCACGCTGGTGCGCAAAGACGGGACTTACAACACCATTGATATATCGCCAAATCGTCAGTCCAACAAATCGGTCATCATGAATGCTTCACTTGACGAAAAGGGAGGTATCAACGGTAAAATACAGATTTACCAAACTGATTATATAGCCTATCTTTTTCGCCGAAACCTAAAATCTAAACAAAAAGAATCGTATTTGGAATCTTTGGAAAATAAGTACAACGGCATCGAAATATCCGATTACCAAACCAAAGATGCCGAAAACCCGACAAAACCAGTGACCGAAACGTTCGCTTTCCAAAAGGAAGATCAGTGCGAAATCATTGACGGGAAAATCTATTTTTCACCGCTTTTCTTTTTCGCGACAAACGAAAACCCTTTTAAGATGGAAACCCGTGAATATCCCATCAATTTTGCCTTTCCTATTTCTGAGACTTACCGTTTTAATATATCCATTCCGGAGGGTCATCAAGTGGAGTCACTGCCGGAAAATGTCCTTTACAAATTGCCTGACAACCTCGGTGAACTTCGGTTTAGCCTTGCTGTTTCGGGAAATATGCTTCAGGTGAATGTAGTCGAAAAAATAAATTCTGCCGTTATCAGTCCGATAAATTATTTGCACATCAAAGAATTCTATAATCAACTCGTTCAGAAGGAAACCGAAAAAGCAGTGCTGACTAAAATATAAAAATGGATATAAAAAATGCACAACAAGAAGTTGACAATTGGATAAAAGCCCACGGTGTCCGCTATTTCAACGAACTTACCAACATGGCGCAACTTACCGAAGAAGTGGGTGAGGTGGCGCGCATCATCGCACGTCGTTATGGTGAACAAAGCGAAAAAGAAAGCGACAAAAACAAAGATTTGGGCGAAGAATTGGCCGATGTTGTCTTTGTGGTGTTGTGTTTAGCCAATCAAACTGGGGTTGATTTGCAACAAGCATTCGATAAAAAATTAGAAGCCAAAACCAGACGCGACCACGACCGTCACCAAAACAACGAAAAGTTGAAGTGAAAAAGGTATTAAGCACAAAGACCACGGTTTAAACCGCGGGTTATGAAATTGAATGGGAATTCCGAAAACCGTTTTAACGTTTTGAGCTTTATGCATTACATTTGCAAAAATTCTACTCTTTAGATGGATATTACCCTGCGCGTTAAGTCAAATAAAATCAAAGGAAACCTGAATATCACTGGCTCCAAAAGCGAATCCAATCGTTTGTTGTTGCTCAATGCCTTGTATCCACAGCTTCAAATTAGCAATCTGTCCAATTCCGATGATTCCGTAGCGATGGAAAACGGCTTAAAAATTCATCAAGGCGAAGTTGACATTCACCATGCCGGAACCGCTATGCGTTTTCTGACTGCTTTTTTTGCCTCACAAGCCGATAGGGAAGTGGTACTGACGGGCTCGCATCGAATGAAAGAAAGGCCTATCCTAATATTGGTAGATGCGCTTCGGCAATTGGGAGCTGAGATAAGTTATACCCAAAATGAAGGCTATCCACCAATCAAAATTTTTGGGAAAAATTTACTGAAAAACAAGGTCACGCTGGCTGCCAATGTCAGCAGTCAATACATCTCTGCGCTGTTGCTCATCGCACCCAAACTGCCTAACGGCATAGAACTGACTTTAGAAGGAATCATCACCTCCGTACCTTACATCAATATGACTTTGGGGCTTCTGAACGAACTCGGTATTCAGACTTCTTTTGAAAGGAATCTCATCAAAGTTTATCCGCAAGGCATCCTCCTAAAAAACCACTTGGTAGTAGAGTCTGACTGGAGTTCAGCTTCCTATTTTTACAGCATGCTCTCCCTATCGGCAATGGGCTCTGCCGTGGCATTGAGGTCTTACAAACAGCAAAGTTTACAAGGCGACAGTGTGTTACAAGAAATCTATAAGGTTTTTGGGGTCATTACTTTTTTTGAAGGCGAAAAACTCATCTTGAAAAAGAAAAATGAACCCAGTACGAAATCATTTTCTTGCGATTTGTCAAATGCACCCGACATTGCCCAAACCCTTGCGGTGAGTTGTTTCGGTCTGGGAATTGGTTGTCATCTGACGGGATTGCACACGCTTAAAATCAAAGAAACCGACCGGTTAGAAGCTTTAAAAATCGAATTGACAAAATTGGGGGCAGAAATTGCTGTCACATCGGATAGCCTTTATTTACAACCTTCCACCCATTTTAATCAAAACGTGTCCATAGACACCTACAACGACCACCGGATGGCTATGGCTTTTGCGCCTCTGGCTCTCAAAGTCACGCTTAGCATCAATCATGCAGAGGTGGTTTCCAAATCCTATCCCGATTTTTGGTCAGATTTGGAAAGTTTGGATTTTCAGATAAATCAAAAATAATATTTGTTAAGCTCATCGCCGAATCACACTTTTTTCATACTTTCGTAGAAGTAAATTATTAGATTATGTTGATGTTCATCAGCGGAACCGAAATCGCATTTATCCTTTTTATTGTGGTGATGGTGTTTGGTGCGGACAAGATACCGGATATTGCGCGTGGATTGGGTAAAGGCATGCAGCAAATCAAAAATGCAACCAACGAAATCAAAAGTGAAATTCAAAAAAGTGCTGATAAAAACGGTATAGACACCTCTTTTACGAAAGATATTGCCAAAGAAATTGGCGATGCCAAAAAGAACTTGGAAGATATCGGTGGAACTATCAAACGCAATCTTTAATGTTCGAAAAGATTCTCGATGCAGATTCGAAAATTCTTATTTACCTGAATAATTTAGGCACAACGATGTTCGATTGGTTCTGGATGGCCTGCACCAACGAAGTCACGTGGATTCCCCTTTTTGTTTTTATTGTCCTGTTGGTTTACAGAAGATTCAGTGCCGAGCTTGCACTAAAAATTTTGATGTATGCGCTGTTGCTGCTTGCGGCCAATTTGATTTTGACCGAAATTGTTAAGGAAGCCGTTGGTAGAATTCGCCCCAACAACGACCGCGCCATGATTCATATACTTCGAATCCTCTCTTCACCGCCCAATTACAGTTTCTTCTCCGGCCACGCATCCAGTTCTTTTTGCATTACGGTGTTTTTGATTTTCACGCTTAAAAAACACTTCAAATCGATTTCTTGGCTGTGGGTTTGGCCAATCTTATTTACGTATAGCCGAATTTATGTGGGGGTTCATTATCCTTCCGATTTGATAGCGGGTTCCTTGTTTGGTTGGCTTTTGGCAATTATTTTCTATAAGCTCTACGAAAATAATACTTTGAAGAAATTGATCAAAGCACCCTACAAACCGTCAGCCCATCCCGAATGGGAAGCATGATGGTCTCTACGCGTGAGTCTTCTTTCAGTCTTTTGTTATATGCCAAAATTGAAGCCGTCGATTTATCTGATTTAATCAATGGCTCGACGACTTTTCCACTCCATAAAACATTATCACTGAGGATGATACCCCCTTTGTTCATTTTGGGCAAAATTAAGTCGAAATAGTTTGAATAATTGGGTTTGTCTGCATCGATAAAAGCCAAATCAAAATGAAAATCAAGCTTGGGAATAATTTCTAATGCGTTGCCAAGATGTGCTTTAATTTGTTTTCCGAAAATAGATTGTTGAAAATATTTTTGTTGAATGGATACCAACTCTTCATTTACATCAAGCGTGTGGAGTTCGCCATCTGCTTGCAGCCCTTCGGCCAGGCAAAGTGCGGAATAGCCGGTATAAGTGCCGACTTCTAAAATATATTTGGGCTGTACTAATTTAGACAATAAACTCAACAACCGGCCTTGTATATGCCCGCTCAACATGCGAGGTTGTAGCACTTTCAGGTGTGTTTCCTTGTTTAATTCCGCCAACAATACGGGTTCTGTTTCCGAGTGGGTGGCTATATAATCTTCGAGGTCATCTGAGATGAAATGCATACGGGAAATATAAAGTATTGAAGTATAAATTATTAATGTGGATAGTTGTGTCTATTTTATTGCCTATTACTTCAAATAGGTCTCGATACGCTTCGCTACTCGATCTGACAACTTAACTAACAGATGTACTAACTGTCAGGTCGAGTGTTCCGATGCAGCAAGAATTTATCGAGGCCGAGTCTCGATATCTTAGGCTATCCTCCCGATGCTTCGGGACTGAAACACCCGAACTGTTAAACCGAATACCCGCCTGAACTTTCAGGCAGACGGGACAAGTTTCTGGTTTCTGGTTCAAAAAAAACTTCCACTTTCCCGCCCGCGACTTCTGATTTCCAGTTTTACAACGATTCCTGCGCAAGCTCAATTTCCAAACCCTCCAAATCTTTCATAATTGGGATTTGACATCCCAACCGGCTGTTTGGTTTTACAAAGAAAGCGTCTGCCAACATGGCTTCTTCCGCATCGCCTATTTCGGGAAGTTGATGATTACTCAAAATGTAACATTGGCAGGAAGCACACATAGCCATTCCGCCACAAGTGCCGTCCACGGGCAACTCATACGCTTTGCACAATTCCATGACGTTCATGGCCATATCCGTGGGAGCCTGAAGTTCGTGCACAACGCCTTCGCGGTCTTTTACCTTGATTAAAATATCTGACATCTACCTTCTGTTTGTGTAAATACTGATGTAATACAACAAGGTTGCGATTGAGCCAATTGCTGCGACTACATAAGTGCGTGCCGCCCATTTCAAGGCATCTTTGGAGCCGACGAGCTCGTCACGGGTGACAATTCTTTTGTTTTCGAGCCATGCCAAAGCCCGGTTGCTTGCGTCATATTCTACCGGTAGGGTGATGAGGGTAAACAAAGTGGTCATCGAAAACAAGACAATCCCAACCAATAGCAAGGAAGGAAAAGTGTTGATGAGCAAAATTCCACCTAACAAAATCCATTGAACCAAGTTGGAAGCCACACTAACTACCGGAACCAACTTAGAACGCATTTGCAGCCATTCATAACCAACCGCATGCTGTACAGCATGCCCGCATTCGTGTGCCGCAACTGCTGCGGATGCCGCATTTCGTTGGTTGTAAACCGACTCGCTTAGGTTGACGGTTTTGTTGACAGGGTTGTAGTGGTCGGTCAGCATCCCTTGCGTTGAAATAACTTTCACATCGCGAATACCGTGGTCGGAAAGCATTTTTTCGGCGATTTCTGCTCCGCTCATACCATTTTGAAGCTGCACTTTTGAATATTTTTTAAACTTGCTCTTCAATTGTGCCGATACGCCCCAACTCAACAGCATGATAAAACCGATTAAAATCATATATCCCATTCCCATAACTTTATTTTTTTATTTTTTTATTTTTTATTTTTTGCAAACTCGATGAACTTAATCCATACAGTAAAAATCCGGATAAAACAGTCAGCAATCCCAAGACCGAACTGATGCGCAACACCCAATTGGTGATGTTGTCGCGGGTTCTGTAATCCATGGTGTGCAACATCCACAAAAAGTCGAACCGCCGCCAGTTGTCGTTTCTGAAACTGGTTACTTCACCCAATTCCGCAGCTACATACACCACCACGCCGGAGTCGTGATTGAGTGTAACCGCGTAGGCAGGCAAGGGTTTTTCGCGATATTCGTGTTTCAAAGCAACGTTTTTTTCGGTCAAGTAGGCAACATTTTTTATGCCAACTTTTCCCGTAAAGCTGTTAAGTGCCAAGTTGACACTTTCCGTTTCATTGAGTGGCGATCTCAGTTTGTTTTGATCCAAATCTATCAATTGATGATGCAATTTATTTTCGGAGAAGTAACTGATGCGGCCGAGCTTCATCAAATCGTTGTTTACCAAAGCGATGTTCTGAATTGAATCAATTCTTTGTGTGTTTTTCATTTCACTTAGGGCTGTTTGGAAAACCGACAAATCGATATCTGAATTCATTTTATTGGGAAATTTACGATAGGTGTCGCCATGCACGTCGTCCATGTTATTCCAAGAGAAATACAGACCGCTCACCGTCCAAAACAACAATTGGATTCCTACAAATACCGCCAAATAGCGATGAAATTTCCGAACTTTGAGTTGCATTTTATATCCTAGCATAATGTCTTACTCAACGATGTTTACAATTTTTCCGGGCACGATGATGACTTTTTTGGGTTGTCTGCCTTCCAATTGTTTTTGCGTCCGCTCATCAGACAAAACAGCTTTTTCGATAGCTTCTTTTGACAAATCTAAGGATAAATTGATCGTGAAACGCAGTTTTCCGTTGAAAGAAACTGGGTATTCTTTCTCACTCTCGACGAGGTATTTTTCTTCAAATTTTGGATACGTGACTTTCGAGACCGAACCTTGATGCCCCAACTTTTCCCAAAGTTCTTCCGCAATATGAGGTGCGTAAGGAGAAATCAATACCGCCAGGGGTTCGAGGATGGCGCGTTCGTGACAGTTTTGTGCCGTCAACTCATTAGTCGCAATCATAAAAGAACTCACCGAGGTATTAAAAGAAAAATTATCGATGTCTTCCGTTACTTTTTTGATGGTTTTGTGCAGGGTTTTGAGCGATTCCTTAGAAGGTTCTTTTTCTGTTACTACAAGCCCGTTTTCATTAAAATACAACCGCCAAAGTTTTTTCAAAAACCCGAAAACACCAGTAATTCCAGCAGTATTCCAAGGTTTGGCCTGCTCCAATGGCCCGAGGAACATCTCGTACATCCGCAGGGTATCGGCACCGTATTGTGCGCAAATCTCATCGGGGTTGACCACGTTATATTTGGATTTTGACATTTTTTCGACTTCACGACCTACGAGGTATTTGCCATTATTATCAAGTATGAAAACGGCGTTTTTATACTCTTCCCTCGAATTTTTGAAACCTTCAATATCCAACTCATCTGAGGTGTTCACTAAGGAAACATCTACGTGGATACTTTGCACATTCTGATAATTGATTTTTCCTTTTGAAACAAAGGTATTTTCTCCATCTAACCGATAAACAAACGCGCTCATTCCCAATATCATTCCCTGATTAATCAGTTTTTTGGCGAATTCATCCACCGGCACCCAGCCTCTGTCAAAAAGGAATTTTTGCCAAAAACGGCTGTAAATCAAGTGGCCGGTGGCATGCTCGCTACCACCGATATACAAATCGACTTCCCGCCAATAAGTCAAGGCTTCCTGCGAAGCAAAGGCTTTTTCGGTGTGTGCATCCATATAGCGGTTAAAATACCAAGAACTACCCGCCCAACCCGGCATGGTGTTGAGTTCTAAAGGGAAAACGGTAGCCCCCCCCGGCTCTTCCAAAGTAGGGGAGGTGCTTGCGTTCGCAACTACTTTATTGTTAATTGAGTCCCAGTGCCATATAGTAGCGTTTCCCAACGGTGGGTCGCCATCCTCAGTGGGTAAATATTTTTCTACTTCGGGTAGCCTCAGTGGCAAACAATGCTCAGGGATGGGGTAAGGAATGCCGTTTTTGTAGTACATCGGGATGGGTTCCCCCCAATATCGTTGGCGCGAAAAGACCGCATCGCGCAAACGATAGTTGACTTTGACTTTTCCTTGCCCGATTTTTTCCAGTGCTTCGATGGCTTTTTGTGTTCCGTCTTTGTAGCCCAATCCGTTTAAGAAATCGGAATTGACCAATTCAAAACCGTTTTTTTCGCAATAAGCGGCTTCGGAAATATCTTGGGTGAAAATATTTTTGATAGCCGGCATTCCTTTTTGACCTTTGAAGTAATTGGCAAATGCATAATCGCGCTCATCACCGCAAGGCACTGCCATGACTGCTCCGGTCCCATAACCCGCGAGCACATAATCCCCAATCCAAATCGGGATGGGTTCTTGGGTAAAAGGATGTGCTGCATAAGCCCCGGTGAAAGCACCGGAAATAGTTTTCACATCGGCCATTCTTTCACGCTCCGAACGTTTCGCGGTTTGTTCAATATACGCCTCCACTTCGGCTTTTTGTTCCGGGGTGGTGATTTGCGCAGTCAATTCGTGCTCGGGCGCAAGGGTCATAAATGTAACGCCGAAAATGGTATCGGGGCGTGTGGTAAAAACCCTCACTCCTTGCCCCTCTCCAGAGGAGAGGGGAGTTTGGGATTCGGTGTAATCTTGTCTTTGTTCCAATTCAAATTTTATTTTTGAGAGGACAGAATCAAAATTATTTAAAACATCCTCATTTTTGAAACGGATAACTTTAAAACCAAATTGCTCCAATTCATAGGTTCTGGATTTATCATATTCTCGTTGACTTAGATGAATTTCTCCATCTACTTCGACGACTAATTTTTTAGAAATGCAAACGAAATCAACTATAAAACGGTCGATATAATGCTGTCGCCTGATTTTGTAACCGAGCTGGTGATTTCGCACGGCTTGCCATAGCAAATTTTCAGCTTCGGTTGAGTTTTTTCTGTTTTCTCGCGCTTTATCAACCAAAAATTTAGACATCGTGGAATTGGCTGTTTTATATCCAAACTCGTTAAAGTCGTCTTTTCCAACTTTACCGGAATCGGGATTATTAACACCTCTACCGGATGGAACTTCAGGATTGAGATTGCTCCCCTCTCTACCGGATGGAACTTCAGGATTGAGATTGCTCCCCTCTCCTCTGGATGGAACTTCAGGATTGAGATTGCTCCCCTCTCCTTTGGATGGAACTTCAGGATTGAGATTGCTCCCCTCTCCTCTGGATGGAACTTCAGGATTGAGATTGCTCCCCTCTCCTCTGGATGGAACTTCAGGATTGAGATTGCTCCCCTCTCCTTTGGATGGAACTTCAGGATTGAGATTGCTCCCCTCTCCTCTGGAGAGGGGTCGGGGGTGAGGTAAGATGCGGAATTCAATCAAAGCCCCAACCGATTTTCCAAACCAATTGCGTTGGATTTCTTTGAGGGGTTCGGGCCAGTCTATTTTGTCTAAACCCTGCAAAAGACGTTCGGCATAAGCGGAGATACGCATGCTCCACTGCGTCATTTTTTTGCGGACAATCGGATGCCCGCCTCGTTCGGATAAACCATTGATGATTTCGTCATTGGCGAGGACAGTACCCAAAGCCGGACACCAGTTCACTTCGCTTTCGGCCAAATAAGTCAAGCGGTATTTTAAGAGTATTTTTTGCTTTTGTTCTTCCAAATAGGCCTTCCAATCATCAGCTGAAAAAGAATCGATATGCTCGTCACAAACTGCTTTGACATTGCAGTTTCCACTCTTTTCAAAAAGACAGATCAAGGTCTTGATGGATTCGGCTTTGTCCGTTTCAAGATTATACCATGAATCGAAAAGTTGGAGGAAAATCCATTGCGTCCATTTGTAATAATCAGGCTCGGAGGTTCGAACTTCGCGGCTCCAGTCAAATGAAAACCCGATTTTGTCTAACTGTTCTCGGTATCGGTTGATGTTGGTTTCGGTTGTAACGGCCGGATGTTGCCCGGTTTGGATTGCGTATTGTTCTGCCGGAAGGCCGAATGAGTCGTAGCCCATCGGATGCAAAACATTAAAGCCCTGATGTCTTTTGAACCGCGCATAAATATCGGAAGCGATGTATCCCAACGGATGGCCCACATGCAAGCCCGCACCGGACGGGTAGGGAAACATGTCCAATACATAATACTTCGGAAGTTTCGATTCGTTTTTAGCGCGAAATGTTTGATTTTCTTTCCAATATTGTTGCCACTTGGCTTCGATTTCGTTCGGAAGATATTTCATTTATTTAAGTGCGGTTATTTAATGAGAAGGACTGTTTTGGAGTGCAAATTTAAGGTTATTAGCCGAGATTTTCTATATCTCGCAGACAACACTTTTTATCGTAAAAACGGACTGATTCATTAAAAGAATTATATTTGTTTTCAATCCATGATTTCCTCACCATGAAAAAGGTTTATCCGGCTATTTTGCTGTTTTCAGTTTTATCGTATTTTTCTTTCGCCCAAGAGAAAATTTTCGCAGATGCCAATCGCATGGAAGCCCGTATTTTTGAGTTGGCTGAGTTTGGTAAGAATCCGCAAGGCGGTGTGAGCCGGATTTCCTTTAGCGAAGCCGATTTGCAGGGCAGGCAATACATCATTCAGCTGATGAAGCAATTGGGTTTGGAAGTACGCATAGACGCGGCTGCCAATATCATCGGAAGACGTTCGGGTAAAAATAATTCCCTGCCGGCAATCGCATTCGGGTCTCATATTGATTCTGTTCCGATGGGTGGCAATTATGATGGTGACGTCGGGGTGATTGGTGCTTTGGAATGTATTGAATTGCTAAATGAATACAACATTGTTACCGAGCATCCTTTGGAAGTAATCGTTTTTTCGGATGAAGAAGGCGGGCTTACGGGGAGCAAAGCTTTGTCGGGCGAGCTTCACACGCGTGATTTGGAAAAAATATCCCAAAGTGGAAAATCGGTTCTGGAGGGAGTAAATTTCCTTGGAGGTGACACAAAAAATATTGAATCGGTCATCAGAAGAAAGGGGGAGATAGCTGTTTTTTTGGAATTACACATTGAACAGGGTGCGCGATTGTATCAAAACAAAACTGACATAGGCGTGGTGGAAGGCATCGTCGGAATCGGTTGGTGGGACATGACTTTTCAGGGCAAAGCCAACCACGCGGGTACGACACCGATGAATGCGCGTCAAGATGCGTTGTTGGCGGCTTCCAAACTGATTGTTCAAATCAATGAGATTGTAAGAAAAATAGAGGGAAGCCAAGTTGCTACAGTCGGTCGCGTCAAAGCTGAACCCGGTGCGCCGAACGTGATTCCAGGCAAGGTGGTCGCAAGTTTGGAAATACGAGACTTGTCAAATGAAAAAATTCAAATGGTCTTTGAGAAAATCGAAGAGGCAGCCAAGGTTCTTGAGGCTGAATCCGGTATTTCAATTGCTTTCACAGAGGCATTTTTGAGTTCATCGGCCTTGACAGATCAAGCAATTCAAAAAGTCATTGCCGACAATGCAAAAAAATTAGGCCTGAGTTTGCAATACATGCCAAGCGGTGCTGGGCATGATACCCAAGACATGGCTCTTGTTGCGCCTTCGGGGATGATTTTTGTGCCCAGCAAAGACGGCATCAGCCATGCGCCGGACGAATTTACTTCCACTTTAGATATGGCCAATGGTGCAACCGTTTTATTCCAAAGTATTTTAGCGTTAGATCGGGCTAAAAAATAGGCTCTTTTAATTTTAGACTTCTTGGCAAGCCTGCCAAATCGGGTCATAAGACAGTGGAGCCACAAAAGTCATTTTGGTTTTCAGCACCGGATGGGTAATTTGGAGTTTCCTGGCGTGCAAACTGATACTTCCGTCCAGATTGCTTCGAGCCGCACCGTATTTCAAATCGCCTTTGATGGGGCAGCCAATACTGGCCAATTGCACCCTAATTTGATGATGCCGGCCGGTTTCTAAGTTTATCTCCAACAAAAAATAATGGCTGAGTTTTTTGATGACAGTATAGTGCAAGATTGCAATTTTACTATCGGGAATTTCTTTGCTATAAGCTTTTGAGGTGTTGTTTGCTTCTGTTTTTTTGAGGAAATGTGTCAATGTACCTTGTTCTGGTTTGGGTGCATTTTTCACGATTGCCCAATAGGTTTTGACCGTTTCCTTTTTAGCGAATTGTTCGTTCAACCTGGAAAGCGCTTTGGAAGTTTTCGCAAACACCACCACTCCGGAGGTTGGTCTGTCTAATCGATGAACCACGCCCAAAAAAACTTCTCCGGGTTTGTTGTATTTTACTTTGATATATTTTTTCAGTTTTTCGGCCAAAGGTTCATCGCCGGTTTTGTCGCCTTGCACGAGTTCTCCGGGCATTTTATTGACTACCAACAAGTGGTTGTCTTCGAAGATAATGTCAATTTCGGTTTTCAAGAAAAAGCATTTTAATAATGACCTCAAAGATAGGTATCAATTTTAAATACTTTCTGAAGATTTTGATATCAATAAGTTGTTGTGTTTAATTGATTGACATGTTTAGAGAAAAAATGGATAAATTGGTTGTGCCGCTACCTGAAACGCGTTGCCCCCATATTTCGATAAAATCACCGGGATTTAAAGAAACTGTACCCGTTATTGAAACAGGAGTGATGTCGGCAGTAGTATTGATGCGCATCAAAGTAGCGGTCTCGTCTAATGAGGAGGCGGAATTTCCGTTTTTTACGATGAAAAAAGCGAAAAAACTCCCTGTATTGTTTCCTCTGACCGACATGGATGCATTGATTTGAAAAATGCGTTTTTCATGGCCGTCATACTGCAACCTGTTAGAAACGGGCGAAGACATCCGGAAAAGTTTTACAGCAGTAGTTGTATTAGAGTTGCTGTTTCCGGTAAGGTTGAATTTATTGGAATCATTGGCAACGCTTTGAACAAAACCCGTAGCAATTGGTCCGTTGTAAAAAATATTCCCGGATGCAACATCGTCTTTTTCAACCGGAATCCCTGTTCCATCCGCGTGCCATTCTTTGGTGAAATTAAAACCGGACCAAGGTGAGCTTCCTGCAATTCGTGTTCCTGTTCCCGAAAATTCTACCGTCTGCATCATGGCAGAGATGCCGATAGAAGAAATTCCAGTTGTGCGTAATCCGGTCGATCCGGCAGGTACTTGTGAAAAACCGCCCACTTTTTGAATCACCAAAAAACTGCCGGAAAATGTTTCAAATGTTCCACTGTTGTCTGGAAACCAACCCTGATTGGAGAGTAATAGTTTGGTTATATTATTGTAAATGATTCCATTTGTGTTTCCAGAGAATTGAACGATATTACTGAAAACCATAAAAAAGTTGCTCAACGTACCTACGCTTCCCGAATTGGCAACGATGCTGTTTTGAAACACCAATGTGTTATCAGTCCCGGAACTTGCATCAATGTTAAAAACTGTTCCTCCAGGCGCTGATAAAACCAAATTTCTGATGGAACCTCCGTTGTTTCCAGAAAAAATAGTTCCTCCCACGCGGACGAGTTTGTCCTCGTTTGTGTCCACGCCAATCACATACGCGCCGTTCAAATTGATGGAATTGTTTAAAATTATAGTCCCGTTTATTTCGTATAAAGTTTTGGAGTCCAGTGTAATGACACCTGCTGCCGGAGTCGGAAAATCAGCTTCCGATTTGACCAAAACATAGTTGATCCTGTTTGCACCACCTTGTGAGCCGATTGCTGACCAATCAGTCCCGTTAAAAAAATAGAGTGAACTCAAGTCGGTATCATATACAACCAAGCCGTTGGCTGGTGAAATGATTGCGTTTCTCTGCGCAGTAGTCATCCGCGGTGCCAAAAACCCTTTAGTGGTAGATCGGACATCGAGCATTGAAGAAGTGTCTGGCGAGGTTGTACCGATTCCCATTTGCGCCAAGCCGATAGGTATAAAAAATAGTTGGAATAAAGCTAACCAAAGCCAATTTAATCTTTGTAAATATAATTTTTTCATCTTTAATTTTTTACTATTTTAAAAGTGTTTGTAGCTTGTTCAGATATTATTTTCACCAAATAAATTCCGGTAGAATAATGACTGAAGGGGATTTCAATTTCGTTTGATTGAAAGTCAGGGTTTTCCTGCACATTTATCAAACTTTGACCGTTGAGATTAAAAACTTGTATTTTATTTATATCCAATTTGTTGCTGTTTTCGACCACGATATTTCCGGACTGCTTAAGATAAAAAGCCCTTAGGTCACTCGATAGAAAAGCGGGGTCGTCCGTACTAAGTGTACTTTGCGTGAAAGCAAGTAGAAATCTGTTGGTGTATTGACCTTGCGGAACTTGAATTTCGGCAGGCCCATCATTCAAACGGTGGCTGATGTTTGTTTCCAAATCGATCAGATAAACATCTCCTACAAAATCTTCAAAGGTATCTATCATAATCCGATGCGTTTGGTTAAATGAGGAAACTACACCCAGTGGAATCTGCATTTCCGTAAAAAATGGCAATGTTTGTATGACGAAAGCCTTGTTGTTCAGAAACCAAAAAAGGTCGGTGGTGAATACATCCAACATTTCGGCATCATAACCCGGATCTACGCCGGAGGTAGTTGTCGGTTCGAATGCCACTAACAGTTGCCTGTGAAAGCCTTCTTCTCCTTCGTGACCAATTCTGATTTTAGGCAAAACTGTAGCCGCTTGATTGAGGTTTTTATTTGTTATTGGTGCAACCATAGATAAGGTATTTTGGTTGGCTCTTGTAAAGACCGAATTTCCCGATGATTCTACAATAGCTGCCCTTTGTGAATTGTTAAAGACAAAATTGCCACCCCCAGAATTTGCCAACACAAAAAAACCTTGAGCCACCGGGATGAATCGTTTGGGGACTTTTGTGCCGGAAGCAATTGTTTGGCTGACACTCGGATGAGCCAAGGCAGCAGTCCCGCCTGCCAAAGTATAGACAGAATACCCTCCTTCATATTTTTTTGTTTCATGCGAACCACCACCAAAATGATCCCAGAAAAACAAGCCCGATCCGGAAGCCATTACTCCGATGTTATCGGTGATGAATTTATTGGCATCGAGCGCAGAAGGATAGGGATTGCCAATCAAGGAAAAATTATCAGGGCTTATGAAAAGACTGTAATCTCCGTCATTTGGCGTACCCACAAAAACATAATTTTGATAATCAACACTTGCGCCAGAACCTTTCATTGTAACGCCTATGACCGGGTTTTGCGGGCTTGTCGGCGCAACAACTTCCCAGCCGTTCGGGTCATCAAAAGATTTGTTGTCAAATTTAAAAAACCATCGGCTGCTCAAAGATATGGGGTTTGTTGGAGACCCATCTAAGGAGTTGTTAAACAATACTTTTTGAGGATGAAAGGGGTTTATAGTGGCATCTGTTCCATCATATAAAATACTAGAAACGGCAAACGAACCTAATTTATTTACCGGAGAAGACCAATAATTGAAATTATAAATATCGGAGGTGCCTTGTTGGTCAATCAATACATTTCCGATACCAACGTTTTTTGAAGTTCCCAAATGTGTTTGAATCAATTGGGTTTCTCCTTGAAGCCTTAAATTTCCTTTTATCAAATTAATTGTGTCCCGTACTTTAAGGATATAACCACCTGAAACCAAAACGCCCTCCGCTGTTAGGCTTGACATGTTAACACTAAGGTTGTTGAAAAATACATTCTTTGTATTTCCGGCAATTAATTGCCTGTCCAATATGGGGCTGTCAAAAAACGTTGTGCCTAAGGATAAAGAATCAGTTTTACCATCGTTGATGAAATCGCCTTGGAGATGCAACTTACCGTCATTGCAGTGAAAACCACTGTTTGTGTAGCTTTCAGCTATGAAAACAAGAGTGTTTTCTTTGATTTTTAAGGTATCGATATTGACAATTTGCCCTTGTAAAGAAGAATACAGGGTGCAGAAAAACAGTAATAAATAAACAAATCTGGGGCTCAATTTGTTGGATATTTAGTGCGATATTAGTCTTTTTTTTGGAATTTCCTTACAGCATTGAAAGAAAAATTTAAATTTGACTTAATATTTTGCCCGCTTTTTCCAAAGTATTTTCTTTTTTGGCAAAGCAAAAACGCAATAATTTTTGATCCAATTGATTATCGTTAAAAACAGACACAGGAATCGAAGCCAATTTGTGTTCTTTGGTCAAACGGATGGCAAAATCGGCATCTTTTTCGTCGGTTATATTACTGTAGTCGAGCAATTGGAAATAGGTGCCCTGACACGGTAATATTTTGAAACGGGAAGAATCAATATGTTTTATAAAGAAATCGCGTTTTTTTTGATAAAATGAGTTGAGTTGTAGATAATGATTCGGATTTTCTAAATAGGTTGCCAAGGCAATCTGCATCGGGTGATTGACGCAAAACACATTGAATTGATGTACCTGCCTGAATATGTTCATCAAAGAAGCCGGAGCCACACAATACCCGACTTTCCAACCCGTGTTATGGAAAGTTTTGCCGAAAGAAGACACGATAAAAGCCCGTTCTGCCAAACCCGGAAACCGCGCGGCACTTTGGTGTTGTTCGCCGTCAAAAATCAAATGTTCATACACTTCGTCGCTCAGCAAGAGGATATTTGTATCTTTTAAAATCGATGCCAATCGGTTCATATCGTCCTGCGAAAAAACCATTCCTGACGGGTTGTTAGGCGTGTTGATTATCACCATTTTGGTTTTGTCGTTGACAAGGTTTCTTACCTCATTCCAATCTACTTGGTAGCCCGGTGCACGCAGTTGCACCGTAACCACTTTGCCACCGTTGACTTGTATGGCGGGTTCGTAACAATCGTAAGCCGGCTTAAAAACGATGACTTCGTCGCCGGGTTTGACAAAGGCACTGATGATGGTAAAAATCGCCTGGGTGCCGCCCGCCGTGATGGTGATGTCAGTTTCGGGATGGTAGGAAGTACCGTATAAGGTTTCGATTTTTTCCGAAATTACCTCTCGAAGTTTTAGGACACCGGCCATAGGCGCGTATTGATTGTAGCCTTTTTTCATGGCATTGGAAACCAAATCGATTAATTGGGGATCCGACTCAAAATCCGGAAAACCCTGCGAGAGGTTGATGGCCTTGTGCTCGGCAGCCAAAGTTGACATTACCGTAAAAATAGTGGTCCCGGTTTGCGGAAGTTTGGAGGTGAAATACATCGTGATAGGCTTAAAGGACGAAAGTACATTTTTAACGACAATTTACAGTTCAATGAGCAATTTATAAGAAAAGTTTTTATAATTTCGATTAAATTAAAGAAATGCCAACAATTCTGTATGTAGATGGGTATCGGTTCTTTTTCTATAGCAATAATCATAAGCCTAAACATATTCACATAGAGAAAGATAGTAAAACAGCTAAATTTAATTTGAAACCTGTTGAGTTAACGAAATCACTTGGTTGCCCACAATAAGAAAAAATTAAAATAAAACGATACACTACGGAATTACAAAATCAACTTAAAGCACTAGCAGACAAAATCGTTCAGATGAAGGACAAAATTGGAACAGAAGAAGCAACTAAAAATGCTTTCGTTATGCCATTCATCAACATTTTAGGTTACGACATTTTCAATCCAACAGAAGTAATTCCTGAATTTACGGCTGATTTAGGTCTTAAAAAAGGAGAAAAAGTTGATTATGCAATTTTCCAAAATGGAGAACCAATTTTAATAATTGAATGCAAAAACTGGAAAGAAGATTTAAACGTTCATAATTCACAACTATTTAGATATTTTCACGTAACAAAAACAAGATTTTCACTTTTAACAAACGGAATTGAATATAGATTTTACTCGGATTTAGAAGAAAAAAATAAAATGGATGAAAAACCATTTCTTGAGTTCAATATTTGCAATATAAAAGAACCGACAATTAGTGAAGTGGCAAAATTTCATAAATCAAATTTTGACGTTAATAAAATTGTGGATAATGCAAGTTCATTAAAATACACAATAGAAATCAAAAAGTTACTCACAAAAGAATTTCAAGAACCATCAAGTGAATTTGTTAGACATTTTGCAAATCCTGTTTATTCTGGTAGGTTAACTGAAAAAGTTATGGAACAATTTACTGATTTAGTTCTTAAAGCAACAAATCAATTTATTAACGAAAAAGTAAATGACCGACTAACTTCGGCCTTGCACAAAGAAACTCAAAAACAACAAGAGGAAATTCAAGTTGAAGAACCGAAAAGCAATGTTGTAACAACTGAGGAAGAATTAGAAGCTTTTCAAATTATCGTTGCAATTTTAAGACGCAGTCTTCCGAAAGAAAGAATTATTCACAGAGACACACAATCATATTTTGGAATTTTATTGGATGACAATAACAGAAAACCACTTTGCCGACTTCATCTAAATGGCGGAAAAAAGTTTATAAGTTTATTTCACGAAAACAAAAAGGAAATTAAAGAACAAATTGAGTCTATTGACGAAATATACCGATTTGAAAAGGAATTATTAAAAACAGTTGAGAATTACCAAACAGAGTAAAAAACTGTGCATAACACCTCATAAAATTTATGCTCAAATCGGAACTAGTACAAACCGACAAACATTCAATAAAAATATTGCTACGGCGGAAAAATCTCCGATTTTTACGTCGCACAAATCTTATAAAAACTCGTTGCAATTAATTTGAAAAAATTCGCACAAATATGAAAAAAATAAACATTGCTTATCTAATTCTAATTGTTGGACTAATTTTACTAATCCTGAATATTTTTAATTTAGATTTTGAAAATTTTGAAAAAGGACCGTTTTTCGGAATTATCTCAAATATTCTATTAATTATTCTTATGATTGTAAATATTAGAGATTTAAAGAAAGCCGAGAAATCAGAGAGTTAAATTAACCTGAATTGAAAATTGGAACGAAAAACTAATAAAGAAAAAGACACCAAAACAGAAAACATTTCAGATTTTCTCATTAAAACGGAAAAATAGAAGAACGGAAACTAGAAAATAAAAATCGCAACAAACCGAGAAATATTTGCTAGTTTTATAATCATTTCGGAATTGTGAAACAAAGCGAAAAAGCTTAAAAAGAAAAATTGAAACAAAAAACTAATTGCAACACCTCATAAAATTTATGCTCAAATCGGAACTAGTACAAACCGACAAACATTCAATAAAAATATTGCTACGGCGGAAAAATCTCCGATTTTTACGTC
>Ga0210024_1000142_pt1 | contig 61198 bp, 50 predicted proteins | sample CryGeymeta201525_FD_183988 | JGI IMG/M metagenome (GOLD analysis project Ga0210024, IMG submission 183988) | Groundwater microbial communities from Crystal Geyser aquifers in Utah, USA - Crystal Geyser metaG 2015-25 (SPAdes) (version 2) | ecosystem: Environmental > Aquatic > Deep subsurface >...
GCCCTGCGTTACGCGTGCCCTGCGTTACGCGTGCCCTGCGTAGGGCGGGTTTCAACCCGCCATGGCCGACTGAAGTCGGCCCTACGACACGCCATTCTTGTCGGCTGTGGGCGTTGTTTCACGTTAAGGCGTTGTTTCACGTTAACGTCCATGTTCAACAAGGACACCCCAAAGCATGAAACACGCGTGCCCTGCGTTACGCGTGCCCTGCGTAGGGCGGGTTTCAACCCGCCATGGCCGACTGAAGTCGGCCCTACGACACGGATGATTTAGAAATGGAATTAAACCACCCGCTCCAGAATCAGCACAGCAAAGAACCCAAACGCGCTCAGCAGCGCCCATTTCAGCACCACCCAGCCGTAGCGTTTGAAACGTGGGTCACCGGTGCCGGCATAAAAGCCAAACGACACCAGCGCCGCCAACAGCATTAACAAAACCAGCCAGCGAAACAGCAGCATGATGTGTGGTGTGTGGTGTGTGGTTTACCAGGCAGGCGCCAGCTGGGCGAAGCCAGCGGGTGCCTGTTTTTCGTTTTCAAAGGTCACCACGTCCCAGGCTTCGGTGTGTTTGAGCAGCTCACGCAGCAGCTGGTTGTTGATCGCATGGCCGGAGCGAAATGCGCTGTATCTCGCCAGCAGCGGTTTGCCCACCAGGTACAGGTCGCCCATGGCATCTAAAATTTTGTGTTTGACGAACTCATCGTCATAGCGCAGGCCACCGGCGTTGAGCACTTTGTAGTCGTCCATCACGATGGCGTTGTCCAGCCCGCCGCCCAGCGCCAGGCCGTTGGCACGCATCATCTCCACGTCTTTGGTAAAGCCAAAGGTGCGCGCCCGGGCAATGTCTTTGGAGTAGGTGCCGGTGCTCATGTCAAACAGCACGCGCTGGCCAGTGGCGTCCACCGCCGGATGGCTGAAATCAATCTCAAAACTGAGCTGGTAGCCATGGTAGGGTGTCAGCCGCGCCCACTTGGCGTTGTCACCTTCGCCCTGGCGCAATTCCACGGTTTTCAGCAGGCGGATAAAGCGCCGTGGTGCTTCCTGAAACACAATGCCGGCGTTTTGCAGCAAAAACACAAACGAGGCCGCCGAGCCGTCCAGAATGGGCACCTCTTCGGCGGTGATGTCCACATACAGGTTGTCCACGCCCAGACCGGCGCAGGCCGACATCAAATGCTCCACCGTGTGCACCTTGACATCGCCGCTGGAAATAGTGGAGGCCATGCGCGTGTCGGTCACCGCCAGGGCAGACACCACAATGTCCACCGGCTCGGGCAAGTCCACGCGCCTGAACACAATGCCGGTGTCGGGTGCAGCCGGGCGCAAGGTGATCTCGACCCGTTGGCCGCTGTGTAAGCCCACGCCCACGGCGCGGGTCAAGGTTTTGAGAGTTCGTTGTTTAAGCACCGAGGGATTTTACTTTTTATGGCTTGCACCGTGTGGCTCAGGGCTAGCCGTGCACCAGTTCGACTTGAGGTTCAGGTGCACCGCTCCAGGTGAGGCGATAAGTGGCTTCTTTTCTGACGTTGCCAACCAGCGCGGGTCTGAAGCATGCCAAATTGATGCCGCTAACGCAGCGAACACTTGGGTAAACGATACCAAGCGAGCCTTGGGGCAACAACTCAGTTGTCAAGCCTTGAGAGGCCACATAGCTGCGAGGGTCAAGACAATCGGCAAACTCAGGCTGATCACGCAAGTCATGAAACGTATGGCCGAAGTCCGCCAGAAAAACCTGGTAACTGACGCTGTCTTCAAAGTAGTTGACCTCTTGATACTCCACTGTTTTATGAAACACAAGCTCGGCCAACGCCGTCTCAAACTCAAAAGCGCAGTACCAAGCCCCGCGCGAACCCGTGTTAAAGCGGCTACCCTCAGGGCGCGGGTAAGTGAAAGCGGCATTGATGATTCGAAAATTGGGAATACCAAACACAAGTTCATCCACCCCAATGCCAGGCAGCGCCCCCCGCTCTGCCAACAAGCGCCCATTGGTGGCATTGTCAAGCTGAAACAAATTCTGCAAATGTTCAACATCATCGGCCAAGGTGGTCAACACCGAGTCTTCTGTGTCAGCAAATCGCGTGGGGATCAGGCGGCAGGTATCAAACTGACGCAGCGCAGTGAATGGTGGCGTGCGCAAATCACAGCCCGCCACGGCGGGCATCAAGCAGGTTGCGTACAGTGTGCATGGCCAACAAGCCACCACTGAGCATGAATTGCAAGGGGGTTTGGCCTAAAAAAATTCCATTCTGGTTTGGCAAAGACACCCACTGATCGGCCAGTGTGTCGCCATAAATGATGTGAAGCGCCTTGTAGATGCCAATCAAAAATGAAATTCGTGTGATACGGTCAACCTCCAGCACGCGATCCGGTTTTTTCCGCCATTCATAAAACGAGCTACTGGAGAGACCGCCCAACAATTCTCTGGCATCGTCATCCTTGATTTTCCAGGTCTGCGCTAGCTTGAAAAATCCGCGCAAGGCAGAGGCAGACAAACGCTCCCGCTCGACCTTTGAATTCAGGTCAATCAAGGCAGTGGGCTCAAACTGACTTTGGGGATAGGCGAATACAGCAGGCATCGATTCACTCCTTTTTCGTGGATTTTATTCCATTGTTTTGGAGAATGCGCAGGCATTTCTTTGACGCTGAGTCGCAGATTGATGCCAAAAAAACGATTTGTTTCGCTTGCATGGGTATGGCCAGATCAGTTTGCTACTCGCCGGTATCTCCCGGCCTCAGCTTGTGTTTTTCATCAATCATCTGCTTCAGGTTCACTGCTGCCCCACACCTTTGCGAGGCCAACTTCCGCTACCGCAGCACAGAAGTCAACCCACGACAAAAACGCAACAGACCCATACCACCGGCAACCTAAAGGTGCAGGCGGCCATTTCTTCTTAATCCGCTTGCTTGCGCAAGAACGCCGGAATCTCAAAGTCATCCATGCCGCCGCTGCTCAAGGCATCCACTTTGGCCGCAGCGCTGGTGCGGTCACGGGTACGCCAGACGCTGGGGGTAGCCATGGCACCGTAGTCGGGCTGGGTGCGGCTCATGGGCGCGCCAGACATCAGGCCGCTGGCCTGCTTCAGGTTCACCGGGTTGTCCAGCGTGGGCACGTTGAACGGCACGTTGTCAGTGCCGGTGCGCAACACGGTTTGTGGCTGGCTGCTGGGCATGACTTGCAGTTTGGGGCGGGCGCGGCTCAAGCCGGTGGCCACCACGGTGACGCGAATCTGGTCGCCCAGGTTGTCGTCATAAGCCGTGCCGTAGATCACATGCGCGTCGGGCGAGGCGTAGGTCCGAATGGTGTTCATGGCCAGCTTGGACTCGCTCAATTTCAGAGACCCTTTGGCCGCGGTGATCAGCACCAGCACGCCTTTGGCACCTGAGAGGTCAATGCCTTCCAGCAGCGGGCAGGCCACGGCCTGTTCGGCGGCAATGCGCGCACGATCCGGCCCGGCAGCCATGGCGGTGCCCATCATGGCCTTGCCAGGCTCGCCCATGACGGTGCGCACGTCTTCAAAGTCGACGTTCATCAAGCCCGGCACGTTGATAATTTCGGCAATGCCGCCCACGGCGTTTTTCAGCACGTCGTTGGCATGGGCAAAAGCCTCGTCTTGCGTGGCATCGTCGCCCAGCACTTCAAGCAGTTTTTCGTTCAACACCACAATCAGGCTGTCCACATTGGCTTCCAGCTCGGACAGGCCGCCGTCGGCGTTGTCCATGCGGCGTTTGCCTTCAAACTCAAACGGTTTGGTGACCACGCCCACGGTCAGGATGCCCATCTCACGCGCCACACGGGCAATCACCGGGGCGGCGCCGGTGCCGGTGCCGCCGCCCATGCCGGCGGTGATGAACAACATGTGTGCACCGTCGATGGCGGCGCGAATATCGTCTACCGCCAGCTCTGCAGCTTCGCGGGCTTTTTCTGGCTTGCTGCCGGCACCCAGACCGGTGCTGCCGAGCTGGATCAGGCGGTGGGCATCGCTGCGGTTCAGGGCTTGCGCGTCGGTGTTGGCGCAAATGAATTCCACACCTTGCACGGCGCTGGCAATCATGTGGCCTACGGCGTTGCCGCCGCCGCCACCGACACCGATGACCTTGATTTGTGTGCCTTGGTTGAAGGCTTCTTCGTCGATGAGTTCAATTGACATGGTGTGCTCCTTGGGGTTCGATGGCTAAAAAAAGAAAGTTAAAAAAGTCAAAATCAATGGGGTGCGGATATGGTGGCGGGTCTGTACAACGCCATCGTCGCGGCGAGCCAGCGGAGTTGGCCTCCACGCTTGCCGCTTCGCGTGTTGCGCTGCCCCCCGAGGGGGCCTTTGCGCCTTGGGGGAACCCGGCGGCGCTCATGCTGTCTGTTGGTTTGTTCATGCCTAAAAGTTCCCCACAATCCAGTCCTTGAGGCTGCCAAAGGCAGTTTTCATGGAGCCGTTTTTTTGTGACACCTTGTAGCCGCGCAGATGCGCCATGCGCGCCTCTTCCATCAGCCCCATCACCGTAGCGGCGCGGGGCTGAGCCACCATGTCGGACAGGGCGCCGCGGTATTTGGGAATGCCCCGGCGCACCGGTTTCAAGAAGATGTCTTCGCCCAGCTCGACCATGCCCGGCATGATGGCGCTGCCACCGGTGAGCACAATGCCGCTGGAGAGCATTTCTTCATAGCCCGAATCACGCATCACCTGGTGCACCAGGCTAAAAATTTCTTCCACCCGGGGCTCAATCACCCCGGCCAAGGCCTGGCGGCTGAGCATGCGCGGACCCCGGTCGCCCAGGCCAGGCACTTCCACCTGCGCTTCGGGGTCGGCCAGCAGTTGTTTGGCGTAGCCGTTTTCAACCTTGATCTCTTCCGCGTCTTTGGTGGGCGTGCGCAGCGCCATGGCGATGTCGCTGGTGATCAAATCACCGGCAATTGGGATCACGGCGGTGTGGCGAATGGCTCCGTTGGTGAAGATCGCCAGGTCGGTCGTGCCCGCACCAATGTCCACCAGCGCCACGCCCAGTTCGCGTTCGTCTTCGGTCAGCACCGACAAGCTGCTGGCCAGCGGGTTGAGCATCAGCTGCTCCACTTCCAGGCCGCAGCGGCGCACGCATTTGATGATGTTCTCGGCGGCAGTTTGGGCGCCGGTGACGATGTGCACCTTGGCTTCCAGGCGGATGCCGCTCATGCCAATGGGTTCTTTCACGTCCTGGCCGTCGATGATGAATTCTTGCGGCTCCACCAGCAGCAGGCGCTGGTCGGTGCTGATGTTGATGGCCTTGGCGGTTTCCACCACGCGGGCCACGTCGGCGGCGCTCACTTCGCGGTCTTTGATGGCCACCATGCCATGCGAGTTGATGCCGCGGATGTGGCTGCCGGTGATGCCGGTGTAAACGCGGGTGATCTTGCAGTCGGCCATCAGCTCGGCTTCTTTTAAGGCTTGCTGGATGCTTTGCACCGTCGCATCAATGTTGACCACCACGCCGCGCTTCAAACCATTGCTGGGGGACACACCCAAGCCGGCCAGTTTCAGATCGCCACCAGGCAGCACCTCGGCCACCACCACCATCACCTTGGCGGTGCCGATGTCCAGACCGACGATCAAATCTTTGTATTCTTTTGCCATGGCTTCACCTGTTACTTTTAATGCTGTTTTTTCATGTCATCACCCAAGGTGCTGACACCGTCGAGCTGGATCGCGTAGCCGTCCGAGTGGCGTAAATCCACCGAGGCGATTTGCTCCACCGTGCGCTTGAATTGGGCTGTGGCCTGCGTGGCGGTTTTAACAAACCGCACCACCCGCGCCACCACATCCTGTGTGCTGCCACCGCCCAATTCCAAGGCCGTGCCACTGTCGAACTGGGCGCGCCAGCCACCGCGCGGGGTGAGCTCAAGCTGGTCAATGCGCACGTCGATCGGTGCCACCAGGGGTTGCAGCGTTTGCAGCATGGCCAGTACCTGGGCGCTTTGGCCTTGCGGGCCTGACAAGCGCGGCAGGTCTTCTTTTTCAAGCTCGCCCAAATTGGCTTCAAACACTTCACCAAAACTGTTCACCAGGCGTGCATCACCCTCCACACCCCAATAGGCCACCGCTTGGTGTTCCTGCAATTGCACCTTGAGCCGGTTCGGGAAATCCCGACGCACCACGGCCTGGCGCACCCAGGGCATGGTCTCAAACACTTGGCGCGCGGCGTTCACATCGAGCGTGAAAAAGGTGCCTTGCAGGCGCGGCATCACATTGGCTTTGAGCGTCATGGCGTTGTAGTGCGTCACATCACCGACCACGGTCACGCCACGGATGGCAAACACCGGCTGGCGCATCACCCAGGCCAGCAACGCGCCCAGCAGCAGCAGCAGCAGCCCACCGAACAGAGCGGTGGCTACCCCGTTCATGAGCTTGATGTCCAGCGGCAAAGGCGTTTTGGTGTTCATACGGCGGCGTAGTCGCGTGTGGCCTCTTGGAGCACTTGCAGGCACAGCTCGGGGTAGCTGATGCCTGCGGCCTTGGCCGACATCGGTACCAGCGAGTGGCTGGTCATGCCCGGGCTGGTGTTGATCTCCAGCAGGTAGGGCTGGCGGGTGCTGGCATCAATCATCACGTCGGCGCGCGCCCAGCCGCGGCAGCCCAGGCTCTTGTAGGCCTTGAGCACCAGCGCCTGGATGTGCGCCTCTTCACCTGCGGGCAGGCCGCAGGGCACCAGGTATTCGGTGCTGTGGGTGAAGTATTTGTTTTGGTAGTCGTAGTTGCCGTCAGGTGCCTTGATGCGGATCACCGGCAGGGCGCGGGCCTGGGCACCGCTGCCCAGTACCGCAATGGTCACCTCGTCACCGGCAATGAACTGCTCGCACAGCACGTCGTCATGGGTGCCCGCGGCCAGCGCGTAGGCCGCGTCGCATTGCTCGGCTGAGGTGACTTTGGTCAGGCCGATGGTGGAGCCTTCACGCGCAGGCTTGACGATCATCGGGCTGCCCAGTTCGGCCAACGCGGCGCGTGTGCCTGCGGCGCTGTCGACTTTTTTCCAGGCGGGGGTGGGCAGGCCATCGGCACGCCAGATGTGCTTGGTCATGAGCTTGTCGATGGCCATGCTGGAGGCCATCACACCCGGACCGGTGTAGGGGATGCCCAGCAGTTCCAGCGCGCCTTGCACCGTGCCGTCTTCGCCAAAGCGGCCGTGCAGGGCGATGAAGCAGCGGGTGAAGCCGTCACGCTTGAGTTCATCCAGGGCACGCTCGGCCGGGTCAAAGGCGTGTGCGTTCACCCCCAGGCTTTGCAGCGCCTGCAGCACGCCCTGGCCCGACATCAGCGACACCTCGCGCTCGGCCGAGGCGCCGCCCATGAGCACCGCCACTTTTTCATTTTTTATATCAAATTGACTCATAGCCCTCGTCCTTATTGTGTAAGTAGCTCTGAAGTTGATAGCATTGTGGCGACCTTGCCAGCCACTGCCCCGATCGAGCCCGCGCCCATGCACAGCACCACATCGCCGTCTCTGGCCGCGTCCACAATGGCTTGGGGCATGGCGGCAATGTCGTCCACAAATACCGGCTCCACCTTGCCTGCCACCCGCAGCGCACGTGCCAGGCTGCGGCCATCGGCGGCCACAATCGGCGGCTCGCCAGCGGCGTAGACCTCGGACAACAGCACCGCGTCCGCCAGTGCCATGACCTTGATGAAGTCGTCAAAACAATCGCGCGTGCGGGTAAAACGGTGCGGTTGAAAGGCCAGCACCAGACGGCGGCCGGGGAAGGCACCACGTGCAGCGGCCAGCGTGGCCGCCATTTCCACCGGGTGGTGGCCGTAGTCTTCTACCAGGGTAAAGCAACCCCCGCCGTTGACTGCGCTCACCGGCTGCTCGCCGTGGCTTTGAAAGCGCCGCCCCACGCCCTTGAAGTTGGCCAGGGCGCGCAGCACCGCCGCATCTTCAATGCTCAGCTCCACCGCCATGGCAATCGCCGACAAGGCGTTGAGCACATTGTGTCGGCCCGGCAGGTTCAGCACCACGTCCATATCGGGCAGCACCACGCCATTGCGCCGCTGCACTGTAAAGTGCATTTGCCCGCCCACCGCGCGCACGTTCACCGCGCGCACTTCTGCGCCTTCGTCAAAACCATAGCTGGTGATCGGGCAGGTGACTTGCGGCACGATGGCACGCACGGCTGCATCGTCGGTGCACAAAATGGCGGTGCCGTAAAACGGCATGCGGTGCAGAAAATCGACAAAGGCTTTCTTTAGTTTTTCAAAATCGTGGCCATAGGTTTCCATGTGGTCGGCATCGATGTTGGTGACCACCGCCATCACCGGCAACAGGTTCAAAAACGACGCATCCGACTCGTCAGCTTCCACCACGATGTAGTCGCCTTTGCCCAGGCGGGCATTGGAGCCCGCGCTGTTCAAACGTCCGCCAATCACAAAAGTTGGGTCTAGCTGGCCTTCTGCCAACACACTGGCGACCAGGCTGGTGGTGGTGGTTTTGCCATGCGTGCCAGCAATGGCAATGCCGGTTTTGAGGCGCATCAACTCGGCCAGCATCAGGGCGCGTGGCACCACCGGAATGCGGTTGTGCCGTGCCGCCAGCACCTCGGGGTTGTCTGCATGCACGGCGGTAGAGGTGACCACCGCATCGGCACCCAGGATGTGTTCTGCGGCATGACCCAGGTGCGTGCAGATGCCCAAAGTGTGCAGCCGCTGCAGCGTGGCGCTGTCGGCCTGGTCTGAGCCCGAGATGGTGTAGCCCAGGTTAAACAAAATCTCGGCAATGCCCGACATGCCGACACCGCCGATGCCGACAAAGTGGATGTGTTTGATGGCGTGTTTCATTTTTCTGATCCTTCAATAATGGGGGTCAGAACCCTATTAATTGCGTTTTGATTGGGGAGGTGTTTGACGTTTTGAGGTTTTATTCCCCCCCTATCTCCCCCGCCTCTTTCCACCCCCGCCGGGGCGGAAAGAGGAGCCAACAGCCCTATTTGGCCAACGCTGTAAACCAAGGTCTTACACGCCGAAAGGCAGTTTGATGCGGTGCGAGCGGTTGAACCGTTCTTGGTGTTGCGTATGGCGAAGGGGAAGCCCAGCAAAACGGCATCAAAAAATAATTGGGTTCTGACCCCCATTAATTTCATCGCCTGCAAAACTGAAGCAATAGGTGTTGCAATGCGCATGACAAACTGCCCTGCGGCGTGTAATGCCTCCGTAAATAGCGTCGGCCAAATAGGGCTGTTCGGCTCCCTTTCCACCCCGGCGGGGGTGGAAAGGGCGGGGGGATAGGGGGGGGCTACAAAAGCAAGAATTACCCAGCTTTTGATCAACGCCAATAGCAGCAAAGCAAGCGTCATTTCACCACCTCCTCACAAGCCGCCACGATCACGTCCACTGCTTCAATCTTCTGAAGCTTTTTGGCCTCTAGCCCTTTATTTAAAAGCTCAGACCGCTTCATATTCAATAGCATTTCGGCCAACACCGCCGGGGTCATCTGGGCTTGTGGCAACAGCCAGGCAGCTCCGGCATTGACCAGAAAGCGGGCGTTGGCGGTTTGGTGGTCGTCCACCGCCGCAGGAAAAGGCACGAACAGGGCGGCAGCCCCCACGGCGGCGAGTTCGGTCACGGTGCTGGCGCCAGCGCGACACAGCACCAGGTCGGCGGCGGCAAAGGCCTGGGCGGTGTCTTCGATGAACGGTGTCAGTTCTGCGGTCACCCCGGCTGCGGCGTAGTTGGCGCGCAGGGCATCGATCTGTTTGGCGCCGCTTTGGTGGGTCACTTGCGGGCGGCATTCCAGCGGCAGCCGGGCCAGGGCTTGGGGCACGATGTCGTTGAGCGCCTTGGCGCCCAGACTGCCGCCTACCACCAGCAGCTTGAGTGGGCCACTGCGTCCGGCAAAACGCTGGCTGGGCTCCGGTTGTTGCAAAAACGCCGCGCGCAGTGGGTTGCCCACCCATTGGGCTTTTTTGAGTGCCTTGGGGAAGGCGCAGAACACCCGGTCGGCCACGCCAGAGAGCACCTTGTTGGCCAGCCCGGCGACCGAGTTTTGTTCGTGCAGGATCAGTGGTTTGCCCAGCAGCACCGCCATCAGGCCGCCAGGAAAGGTGATGTAGCCGCCCAGCCCTAGCACCACGTCGGGCTGAACCCGGCGCAGCACTTGAATGCTTTGCCAAAAGGCTTTGAGTAGGCGCAGGGGCAGCAGCACCAGCGTTGTCAAGCCTTTGCCGCGCACGCCACCAAAATCAACCGACTCCAACGTAAAACCTTGCGCTGGCACCAACTGGCTTTCCATGCTGGGTTGGCCGGGCGCACCCGTGCCGCCCAACCAGTGCACACGCCAGCCCTTGTCGCGCAGCGCGTGCGCCACTGCCAGACCGGGAAAAATATGCCCCCCAGTGCCGCCGGCCATGACGAGTGCACATTTGGCTTTGGGCTTGGGCGTGTTCGTCATACCCGGCCTCCTTGCATCAATTGGCGGCTTTCTTGGTCAATGCGCAGCACCACGGCGATGGCGGCCAGGTTGACCAAAATGGCCGAGCCACCGTAGCTCATCAGCGGCAGGGTCAGGCCTTTGGTGGGCAACGCACCCAGGTTCACGCCCATGTTAATGAAGGCCTGAAAGCCCATCCACACCGCCACGCCCTGCGCCACCAGCCCGGCAAACACGCGCTCCAGCGCAATCGCCTGGCGGCCAATGTGCATCATGCGTCGCACCAGCCAGAAGAACAGGCCAATCACCAGCACCACGCCGACCAGGCCAAATTCTTCACCAATGACGGCCAGCAAAAAGTCGGTGTGCGCCTCGGGCAGCCAGTTGAGTTTTTCCACACTGCCGCCCAGTCCTACGCCCCAGATTTCGCCGCGCCCAATGGCGATCAGCGAATGCGTCAGCTGGTAGCCTTTGGCCAGGGCGTTGGTTTCGCTCCACGGGTCCAGGTAGGCAAAGATGCGTTCGCGCCGCCACGGGCTGGCCGCGATCATGGCGGCAAACGCGCCTACCAATACGAAGGCAATCAGGAAGAACATGCGGGCATTGACCCCACCCAAAAACAGAATGCCCATGGCAATCACCGCAATCACCATGAACGCGCCCATGTCGGGCTCGGCCAACAGCAGCACGCCGACAATTGCCGTGGCAGCGCCCATGGGCCAGACGGCGCGAAAAAAGCGCTCTTTGTCGTCCATCTTGCGCACCATGTAATCCGCGGCATACAGCAGCACGGTGAACTTGGCCAGCTCCGACGGCTGAAAGCTCAAGGGCCCCAGGCTGATCCAGCGCCGCGCGCCATACACCACCTTGCCCACGTGGGGAATCAACACCAGCACCAGCAACACCAGAGAGGCCAGAAACAAAGGCCGGGCGATTTTTTCCCACACATCCACCGGCACCTGGTAAGCCAACAGGGCGCCCACCACGGCCACGCACAACCACAGGGCGTGGCGTACCAAAAAGTAGCTGTGGGTGTATTTGGCAAAGCGCGGGTTTTCCGGCATGGCAATCGAGGCCGAATAGACCATCACCAAGCCCCACAACAACAACCCCACGGTGACCCACACCAGCGGCTGGTCAAAGCCTTGCGCGCGCGTGGGAGCCGTGCCGGTGGCAGAACGGCGGCTTTGCCCTAAGCGCACCGGCAGCACTTCGCTGTCGCCCGACCTGGCGCGACCCAACCTGCCCAGCAGGCCAGTCAAGCCAAAAAAACCAGTGAAGCGGGCTGCAAGCGGGTTCATGCGTCAGCCTCCAGTTGCACGCCCGCTTCCAGAGCCAGGTCTTGCACCGCTTGCACAAACACCTGGGCACGGTGGCCGTAGTTGTCAAACATGTCAAAGCTGGCACAGGCCGGCGACATCAGCACCGCGTCGCCCGCCTGCGCCTGGGCGTTGGCCTGGGCCACGGCATCCGCCATGCTGCCGGCCTCCAGCAGGGGTACATGGGCATCTGCCAGCGCGGCACGCAGCAGCGGCGCGTCGCGCCCGATCAGCACCACGGCGCGCACAAAGCGGCGCACCGGGTCAACCAGCGGGCTGAAGTCTTGCCCCTTGCCTTCACCGCCCAGAATCACCACCACCCGGCGATCGGCTCCCAGGCCTTGCAAGGCCGCCACAGTGGCACCCACGTTGGTGCCTTTGCTGTCATCAAAAAACTCGATGCCATGGATCGTGCCCACGGCTTGCACGCGGTGGGGTTCGCCCCGGTATTCGCGCAGGCCATACAGCATCGGGCCGAGCGCACAACCGGCGGCGCTGGCCAGCGCCAGGGCACTGAGCGCGTTGATGGCGTTGTGACGGCCGCGAATGCGCAGCGCGTCCGCAGGCATCAGGCGCTGGATGTGAAGCTCGGGCACGTCGCCCTTGCGGGGTTTGAGGGTTTCATCCGCCTCCAGGGCGCGCACCAGCCAGGTCATGCCGTTGACGGTTTCGATGCCAAAGTCACCCGGGCGCTGTGGCAGGTCGCCTCCAAACAGGATGCAATCGCGTTGCTGCGGTTTTTGCAGCTTGACCCTGATTGGAGGAGGCAGCATCTGCATCACCAACGCGTCTTCTCGGTTGAGCACCATCACGCCGGTTGGGCCAAACACGGCCGTTTTGGCCTGGGCGTAGGCGGCCATGGAGCCATGCCAGTCGAGGTGGTCTTGCGTCAGGTTCAGCACCGCACCGGCGCTGGGCTCAAAGGTTTTTTCGCCGTCGAGCTGGAAGCTGGAGAGCTCCAGCACCCAAACTTCGGGCAAGGCATCGGCATCGAGCTTTTCAGACAAGGTATCGAGCAAGGTGGGGCCAATGTTGCCGGCCACCGCCACGGTTTTGCCAGCGCGCGCCACCAGTTGCCCGGTGAGCGAGGTCACCGTGGTTTTGCCGTTGGTGCCGGTGATGGCCAGCACCTTGGGCGCGTAGCCATGCGTGGCCTTGAGTTGTGCCAAGGCTTGCGCATACAAGCCTAATTCACCTGCAGCCCATATACCCATTGTGTGAGCAGCTTCAAAAACAGGAGCGACTTGGGCGGGGCTCAAGCCCGGGCTTTTGAACACGGCGCGCACCTGAGTGCCTTGCACCAGCGCGCCATCCAATGGACTACTGACAAATTGGGCGGCTGGCACGTCGCGCTGCAGGGTGACCAACTGCGGCGGCGCAGTGCGCGTGTCGGCCACTGTCACCTGTGCGCCGCAACGGGCGCACCAGCGCGCCATGGCCAAGCCCGAAGCCCCCAAGCCCAGAATCAACACGTGTTGGTCTTGCAGGTAGTGCGTGCCGTCGCCAGGCCGCCCTAAGACGGCAAGCTCTCCCGCGGGGGGCGGCGCAGCACATGACATGGAAAGCGTGGGGGTCGTCATGCTTTTAACGTAATTTCAGGGTGGACAGACCCACCAGGCACAACAGCATGGTGATGATCCAGAAGCGCACCACCACCTGCGTTTCTTTCCAGCCGCTTTTCTCAAAATGGTGGTGCAACGGTGCCATCTTCAAAATGCGCTGGCCAATGCCAGTGCGTTTTTTGGTGTACTTGAAATACGTCACCTGCAGCATCACCGACAGCGCTTCGGCCACAAACACGCCACCCATGATGGCCAGCACGATTTCCTGGCGCACGATGACCGCGATGGTGCCTAAAGCGCCACCCAAGGCCAGCGCGCCCACGTCGCCCATGAAGACCTGGGCCGGATGGGTGTTGAACCACAAGAAGGCCAGCCCGGCACCACTCATGGCGGCGCAAAAAATCATCAGCTCACCCGCCCCCGGGATGTGCGGCAAGAACAGGTAGCGGGCAAACACCACGTTGCCGGTCACGTAGGCAAAAATACCCAGGCAGGAACCCACCAGCACCACCGGCATGATGGCCAGGCCGTCCAGCCCATCGGTCAGGTTGACCGCGTTGCTGGAGCCGACGATGACCAGGTAGCTCAGAATGACAAAGCCCAGCACCCCCAGGGGGTAGCTGATTTCCTTGAAAAACGGCAGCATCAGTCCGGCCTTGGGCGGCAGGCTCATGTCAAAGCCGGATTGCACCCAGGTGAAGAACAATTCGAGCACACGGTAGTTGGTGTTTTCTGAAATTGAAAACACCAGGTACAGCGCCGCCACCAGGCCGATGAGCGACTGCCACAGGTATTTCTCGCGCGAGGGCATGCCCTCGGGGTCTTTGTTGACCACCTTGCGCCAGTCGTCAGACCAGCCAATGGCGCCAAAGCCCAGCGTCACCAGCAGCACGATCCAGACAAAGCGGTTGCTCCAGTCAAACCACAACAGGGTGGACACCGCAATGCAGAGCAAAATCAGCACGCCGCCCATGGTCGGAGTGCCGCTTTTGATGTGGTGCGACTCCATGCCGTAGCCGCGAATCGGCTGGCCAATTTTGAGTTCGGTCAGGCGGCGGATCACGTACGGCCCGGCGGCCAAGCCCATCAGCAAGGCGGTTAGCGCGGCCATCACGGCACGGAAAGTTTGGTACTGGAACACGCGCAAAAACCCCCAGTCCGGGTACAGGCCTTGCAGCCATTGGGTGAGCCAAATCAGCATGTTTTGGGCTCCTTGGTGTCAGCGGCGGCGCACAGGGTGTGCACCACCTGCTCCATCTTCATGAAGCGTGAGCCTTTGACCAGCACGCTGGCCACTTCGGGCAGGGCGGTCAACACGGCGGCTTGCAGGTTTGCCATCTCGGGGTGCGCTTCAATAGCTTTGAATTCAATAGCAGCTTGCCCAGCAGATACGCCGGTTACAAGCACTTTTTCTATATTTTTATTCAAGGCCAGTTGCAGCGCCTCGCGGTGGAAGGCAGGGCCCTGGTGGCCCACTTCGCCCATGTCGCCCAGCACCAGCAGGCGCGGCCCGGGCAGGGCGGCCAGCACCTCAATGGCGGCGCGCACCGAGTCGGGGTTGGCGTTGTAGGTGTCGTCCACCAGCGTGATACGGTGGCCCTGGTGCACCAGTTGCAGTGCCCGTGAGCGGCCTTTCACCGGCTCAAAGGCGCTCAGGCCTTGTTCAATCGCTGCCAGTGGCACACCGGCGGCCAGGGCACAGGCAGCAGCAGCCAGGGAATTATTGACGTTGTGCGCGCCGGCAATGTGCAAGCTGTAACCCAGCGCGCCTTGCGGTGTCATGGCGCTGACCTGCCAAGCGGCATCGACCCAAACGGCCTGTGTGGCGTGAACTGTTGAATTTACTGTGTCGACTGATGCCGACCATGGTCGACTGAAGTCGACCCCACGCGCATCACCCAAAGAGGATTCGACTGGTTGTCCAAAACACAGTTGCTCTCGCGCACCCGCTTTGCCTGCCCACAGCGCGTGGAAGGCATCGTTGGCTGGAAACACCGCCACCCCGTTGATCGGCAGGGCATCGATGACCGAGCCGTTTTCTTGCGCCACCGCTTCAACCGTGGCCATGAACTCCAGGTGTTCGCGCTGCGCGTTGTTGACCAGTGCCACCGTGGGCTGGGCGATGGCCGCCAGGGTGGCAATTTCACCGGGGTGGTTCATGCCCAGTTCGATCACCGCCACACGGTGTGTGGGGCGCAGGCGCAGCACGGTCAGCGGCACGCCGATGTCGTTGTTCAAATTGCCTTGCGTGGCCAGGCTGGCATCACCCTGCCAGGCGCGCAGGATGCTGGCGATCATTTGCGTCACGGTGGTTTTGCCGTTGGAGCCGGTCACTGCAATCAGTGGCAAGGTGAATTGGGCGCGCCAGTGGGTGGCCAGTTGCGCCAGCGCCAATTTGGCATCGGGCACGACCCAGCCGGGCAGATGCGCCTGCGCCAGTTTGCTGACGGCGGTGTCGCCCTGACAAATCGCCGCCACGGCCCCTTTGCGCCGGGCTTCAAGTAAAAAGTCATTGGCATCAAAGCGCTCGCCACGCAGCGCCACAAACAGGTCGCCGGGTTCAATGCTGCGGCTGTCGGTGTGCACGCGCTGCACCTGCACCTGCGCCAGATCCAGGCCGGCGTGGCTGGCTTGCACTGGGTTCAACCACTGGGCGACTTGTTGCAGGTTCATCATGGCGCTCATGCGTGTGGCTCCTGTGGCGCGCTCAGGCCGAGCGCGGTGCGCACCTGGGCGATGTCAGAAAACAGAACACGCTGGCCTTTGATTTCCTGGTAGTCCTCATGGCCTTTGCCGGCCAGCAATACCACATCGCGGGCATCGGCTTGCGCCAGGGTTTGCGCGATGGCACGGGCGCGGTCAGGTTCCACCTGCACGCAGGCCGTGCCTTCCAGCCCCAGCAGGATATGGCTGATGATGGCATCGGGAGCCTCGCTGCGTGGGTTGTCGCTGGTCACCACCACATGCCCGGCATGGGCGCCAGCCACCGCGCCCATGAGGGGGCGTTTGGTGGTGTCGCGGTCGCCACCGCAACCAAACACGCACCACAGTTGTCCGCCACGGGCTTGCGCCATGGGTTGCAAGGCTTGTAGCGCCTTGGCCAGGGCATCGGGGGTGTGGGCGTAATCCACCGCCACCAGCGGGCAGTCCGGTAGGCTGACACATTCCATGCGGCCGGGCACCGGGGTCAAATGCTGGCACGCCTCTACAGCAGCAGGCAGCGGCACGCCCAGGCTGCGCAGGGTGGCGATCACACCCAGCAGGTTGGCAATGTTGTAGGCCCCGATGAGTTGGGTTGCAAGTTCAAGGCGCTGGCTGCCTTCCACGACGCAAAAGGCCATGCCTTGTGCGCCATAGCGGATGTCCTGGGCTTGAAGGCGCGCTGTGTGGCTGGGGCTGGCGGTCATGGAACATGTCCAAAGGTCCAATGCGGGTGAGTTGACGGCCAGGTCGGTGGCCAGCGTCAGGCCAAATGGGTCATCCACATTGAGCACCGCAGCGCGTAGCCCCGGCCAGGTAAACAGCCGGGCTTTGGCGGCCGCGTAGCTGGCCATGTCAACGTGGTAGTCCAGGTGGTCTTGGGTCAGGTTGGTCAGCACGGCGGTGTGCAGTTGTGTGCCCGCCAGGCGCTGCTCTTCAAGGCCAATCGATGAGGCCTCAATGGCGCAGGCCTGATGACCTTGAGTCACAAAGTTGGCCAGTGCGGCTTGCAGTGCCAACGGGTCGGGGGTGGTCAGCCCTGTGCTCACCACATGGGGCGGTATGCCAATGCCCAAAGTGCCAACTACCCCGCATGGGATCGGCGCGACATGCTTCAAATTCGAGAGCGCTTGGGCGAGCCACCAGGTGCTGGAGGTTTTGCCGTTGGTACCGGTGACTGCCAGCACGGCGAGCTTGGCACTTGGGTTCTGGAACCAGTCGCTGGCAATCAGGCCGCAGTCGGCTTTCAGATGCAAATAAGTGGCCACACGCGGGTCGGTCAGCGCAAACGCCTCGGCACCGCTGTGTTCCACCAGGCAGGCGTTGGCTCCGGCGGCCAAGGCAGCAGCCACATGGGCGCGGGCATCCACCGCTGCGCCGGGCCAGGCCAGAAAACCATCGCCCGGGCACACCTGGCGGCTGTCGGTGCGCAAGCTGCCGGTGAGGCGCTGGCGTAACCAGGCCACGGCCTGCGCGGGAGTGTGGAGTTGCGGGCACATCAGAAACTTTCCTCCACCGCATCGGTGATGACTTGCGGTTTGACCGACATGTCAGGGGCTACCTCAAGCACCTTGAGGGTTTGCTGCACCGCCTGGCTGAACACCGGTGCGGCCACATCGCCGCCGTAGTATTGGCCATTGGTGGGCTCGTCAATCATCACCGCCACGGCAATGCGTGGCGCATCGATCGGAGCCAGACCGGCAAACACGCCACGGTATTTCTTTGCGGCATAGCCTCGGCCTTCCTGTTTGTTGGCGGTGCCGGTTTTGCCACCCACCGAGTAGCCCATGGTTTGTGCCTTTTGGGCTGTGCCACCGGGACCCACCACCAGGTGCAGCATGTGGCGCACGTCTTGCGCCACTTTGGGGCTAAAAATGGGTTGGCCAGCTGCGGGCGCAGACACCTTGAGCATGGACAGTGGTACCAGATCACCATCGCGGCCAAAAATGGTGTAGGCGTGTGCCAATTGCATCAGGCTGACCGACAAGCCATAGCCATAGCTCATGGTGGCCTGCTCAATCGGCCGCCAGCTCTTGTAGGGACGCAGTCTGCCGCTGACCGCACCGGGAAACGGCACCTGCGGCTTCTGGCCAAAACCGACGTTGCTGAACATCTCCCACATTTCGCGCGCGGGCATTTGCAGAGCAATTTTGGCCGTGCCGATGTTGCTGGATTTTTGAATCACTTCATTGACGGTGAGCAGCCCATGCGCATGCGAGTCGCTGATGGTGGCGCTGCCAATGGTCAGACGCCCCGGAGCAGTTTGCACCTTGGTCTCAGGTGTCACCCGCCCCGAGTTGAGCGCCAGTCCGATGACAAACGGCTTCATGGTCGAGCCGGGTTCAAAGCTGTCGGTCAAGGTGCGGTTGCGCAGCTGCTCGCCACGAAGGTTTTGCCGCTTGCCTGGCGTGTAGCTGGGGTAGTTGGCCAGTGCCAGTACTTCGCCCGTTTTGACATCCAGCACCACAATGCCACCGGCCTTGGCCTTGTGTTTGAGCACCGCTTCTTTGAGTGCCTGGTAGGCAAAAAACTGTACCTTGCTGTCCAGGCTGAGCTGCAGGTCACGCCCGTCCACCGGGGCAATCTGTTCACGCATGTCTTCCACCACCCGGCCCATGCGGTCTTTGATGACGCGCCGGGAACCGCTGCGCCCGCCAAGTTCTTTGTTGAAGGCGAGCTCCATCCCCTCTTGGCCCAGGTCTTCCACATTGGTGAAGCCCACCACGTGGGCAGCAGCTTCGCCCTCGGGGTACTGGCGCTTGTATTCCTTGCGTTCGTAAATGCCTTTGATGCCCAAGGCCTGCACTGCTTGGCCCACCGACTCATCCACTTGGCGTTTGAGCCAGACAAAGGTTTTGTCTTCGTCCTCGAGTTTTTTATTCAACTCGGCCAGGGGCATGCCGAGCAGCTTGGCCAGCTTTTTGAGCTGCATTGGGTCACGTGGCACGTCTTCAGGGATGGCCCAGATGCTGGGCACCGGAATGCTGGAGGCCAGCACCACCCCGTTGCGATCCAAAATGCGCCCCCGGTTGGCTGGCAAGGACAGGGTGCGGGCAAACCGCACTTCGCCCTGATGCTGAAAAAAGTCGTTTTCGATCACCTGGATGTAAACCGCACGACCCACCAGAGCGGCAAAACCCAGGGCAATGGCGGCCACAATGAACTTGCTGCGCCACACCGGCGTGGGGCTGGCCAGCAGGGGGCTGGAGGTGTAGGCAATGCTGCGGCTCATGGCTGTTGCCCTTGTGGTGTCGATGGGCCGGCAGTGCCCAAAGCCGTTGAAGCAGTTGGCGCGGGCTGGTAAGTCACGTAGGTGGTGAGAGCGGGTGTGGCGGTGTGCATCTGCAGCTTTGTACGGGCCAATTGCTCGACCCGTGCCGAGGTGGCCTGGGCCCGTTTTTCAACCTGCAAGCGTTCGTTTTCTGTGGCCAGGCGATGGGCTTGCGCTTTGGCCCGATCCAGTTCGGAATACAGGCGGCGCGACTCGTATTGCACGTTGACCAGGTACAAGCCGCTGAGCACCACGCCGAGCACCAACACCAGATTGAGCCGCATCATGGGCGCTGCTCCGGTGCGGCTTGGCTCGTGCGTTCGGCCACACGCATGATGGCGCTGCGTGCGCGCGGGTTGGCGGCAATTTCTGCGTCGCTGGGTTTGACACGCCCCAGGGCTTTGAATTGCATCACATGCGGTGCGGCAAAGGGCGCGCGGCGGTCAAACACTTCTTTGGCGTGTTTGGCAATGAACTGTTTGACGATGCGGTCTTCCAGCGAATGAAAGCTGATCACCACCAGCCGCCCACCCGGCTGCAAGACATGCAGGCTGGCCTCTAGCGCCTGTTGCAGCTCCTCAAGCTCGGCGTTGATGAAAATCCGAAAAGCCTGAAATGTGCGCGTTGCAGGGTCCTTGCCCGGCTCGCGGGTTTTGACCGTGTCAGCCACGAGCTGGGCCAGTTCAGCGGTGGAGACAAGGGGGCCCCGAGCCTGTCGGCGCGCAACAATCGCCTTTGCAATGGGGCCAGCAAACCGTTCTTCGCCATATTCACGTATTACCTCCGTTAAGGTGTCGACTTCTGCAGTGGACAACCACTCGGCCACGCTGACACCCCGGGTGGTGTCCATGCGCATGTCCAGTGGGCCGTTTGATCTGAAACTGAAACCGCGCGCCGGGTTGTCCACCTGGGGCGAGCTGATGCCCAGGTCAAGCAACACGCCGGCCACGCTGGCAGGGGGCAATTCGCTCAAATGGGAAAAACCCTCGTGGCGAATGGAAAACCGTGGGTCGGTGATGCGGGCAGCCTCAGCCAGTGCGTCCAGGTCTTTGTCAAAAGCGATCAGGCGGGCATCCGCAGCCAGCCGTGACAGGATCAGTCGGCTGTGACCGCCGCGGCCAAAGGTGGCATCGACAAACACCGGCTCAGCAGACTGGGTAGACGCGTCTGCGCCCAGCAAAGCGTCGACTGCTTCACCCAATAAAACCGTGGTGTGTGTCCATGAGGTTTGCACCGTTGGCCTTCAGAAAGAAAAGTCTTTGAAGACATCGGGCATTTCGCCTTGCATGGCTTGGGCTTCTTGCGCGTCGTAGGTGGCTTTGTCCCACAACTCAAAGAAGTTGCCCATGCCCAGCAGCACGGATTCTTTGGCGATTCCCGCTGCGGCACGCAATTCGGGGGAGATCAGTACCCGCCCGGTGCCATCGAGCTCCACATCCATGGCGTTGCCCAGAAAAATGCGTTTCCACCATTGGGCGGACATTGGCAAAGCGGCAATGCGCTCACGGAATTTCTCCCACTCGGGACGCGGAAAGATCATCAGACAGCCGTGCGGGTGCTTGGTGATGGTGAGCTGACCTGCGGCGGTCGCGCTCAGCACGTCACGATGCCGGGTCGGTATGGATAACCGTCCCTTTGCGTCCAGACTTAATGAGGAAGCCCCTTGAAACACGTCTGCGAACCCTTGATGGATGAATGAAGCTGAATTGGGTGGTTGGAAAGCACAATTCACCACTAAATTGCACTTTTTTGCACTGTATCAGCAAAATGATGCGCCGCAAACAAGTTTGCAACAATTTTTTACAATGAAATCAAAGACTTAGCAGCTATTTTTAATCTTTAGATGATTAAAAGTCGTTCTAAATGAAGCACTTACAGAAGGCTCTGAAAGTGATGCGTGAAGATTTAGGCGGCTGGCGCTGGATGTGTTCTACCTGGAACTGAGGAATCTGGGTTGATCGGTTGGGTCAGCGCTGGTTCGCAACTTGAGGCTGTGGTCAGATTGAAAGGCGGCGGTGATGCAAGGCGTGGCGACTGGGTCAGGCGCATGCGGTTTTGGGGTGCAAACACGCGCGGGGCTTGGATATTTGGAGGTAAATTTCTTGTGCGCGCGCCTTGCACCCCAAAGCCCGGTCGCCTGACCCAATCACCACGCCCGATGCGTTTTTGAAAAATCAGAAGTACCAAGTCAAAGGCAAGTAATGAGCCATGTGTGGAGTAGGGTGGTAGCAGTAGCCATGGGTTCGATTTGGTCAAATTTGATAGCTACTTGCGCTTCATTTAAAAGGGCTAGAGGCCGTTTTGTCTTAAAAAATTTCACGCCCAACCAACACGGCTCAGGCAGGGTGATTGGGTCAGGTGACCGGGCTTTGGAGCCAAAGGCGCGCGTACAAGAAGCCAGCGTCGAAGTGTCCGCGCCCCGCGCGTGTTTTGGCTCCAAAACCGCATGCGCCTGACCCAGTCGCCCTGCCGGGTTTAGCAACTCGGCAGCGATCTGTCTCGCAAGCGCTATGTCAATTCGATATCGATCTGGCAATGCAATTAGAGAATGTACCTGCTCAAATCTTCGTTTTTGCTGAGTTCTTCCAGGCGGGATTCCACATAAGCGCCGTCCACTGAAATCGTTTGGCCGACCAAGTTGCTGGCATTGAAACTGACTTCGTCAAGCAGGCGCTCCATGACGGTGGAGAGTCGGCGTGCACCAATGTTTTCGGTGCGCTCGTTCACATCAAAGGCAATCTGCGCCAGGCGCTGGATGCCCTCATCGGTGAATTCAACTGTGACCTGTTCGGTGGCCAGCAGCGCCTGGTATTGCTTGACCAGCGAGGCGGTGGTTTGCGTCAGGATGGCAACGAAGTCTTCAACCAACAGCGACTGCAGTTCCACCCGGATCGGAAAGCGTCCTTGCAGTTCGGGAATCAGGTCGCTGGGTTTGCTCAAGTGGAACGCGCCCGAGGCAAGGAACAAAATGTGGTCGGTTTTGACCATGCCGTACTTGGTGGACACGGTGGTGCCTTCCACCAGCGGCAACAGATCGCGCTGTACCCCCTGGCGGGACACTTCGGCGCCGCTGCCCTCGGCGCGCGAGGTGACCTTGTCGATCTCGTCAATGAACACAATGCCGTTTTGCTCCAGCATCTGCAAGGCCTGGGTCTTGATCTCTTCTTCATTGACCAGCTTGGCGGCTTCTTCTTCGGTCAGCAGCTTGAGGGCTTCGGCGATTTTGAGTTTACGTTTTTGTTTTTTGGCCTGGTTGAGCTGGCCAAACATGCCACGCAGTTGCTCGGTCATCTCTTCCATGCCGGCCGGGCCCATGATCTCCAACTGTGGTGCGTGTTGCGCCACGTCAAGTTCAATTTCACGCTCATCCAACTGGCCTTCACGCAGTTTTTTGCGAAAAGTCTGGCGCGCGGTGCTCTCGGGTTCGTGCTCTGGCAGCACGCCAAACTCTTGGCGCGGGAGTGGAATCAAAATGTCAAGCACCCGGTCTTCTGCGGCATCTTCGGCACGCTCGCGTACCTTTTTGGTCTCAAGCTGGCGGGTTTGCTTGACGGCAATGTCAGCCAGGTCACGGATGATGGCATCCACGTCTTTGCCCACATAGCCCACTTCGGTAAATTTGGTGGCCTCGACCTTGATGAAAGGGGCATCGGCTAAGCGTGCCAGGCGGCGGGCAATCTCGGTTTTGCCCACGCCGGTGGGGCCAATCATCAAAATGTTTTTTGGGGTGATCTCGGCGCGCAAGTCAGCATGGACTTGCTGACGCCGCCAGCGGTTGCGCAGCGCAATCGCCACGGCGCGTTTGGCTTGCTGCTGACCGACGATGTGTTTGTCAAGTTCGGCAACGATTTCTTGGGGGGTAAGAGAAGACATGGCAAATAATTTTGATTAGGGACTTCAGGGTCTGTCCCGCAAGGTAATCAGCCGGACTACCGACGAAATGTAGGGGGTAAATCTTAATCCGTTGAGGACTGAGCAAATTTGCTTTGCAAATCTTGGTCTGTGCCGCAAGGTTTTAGTAATTAAAGACTCTCAACGGTGTGGTTCATGTTGGTGTAGATACAAATCTCACCCGCAATTTCCAGCGATTTTTTGACCATGTCAGTGGCTGACAGGTCGGTGTGGTTGAGCAGGGCAATAGCCGCTGCCTGTGCGTAAGCGCCGCCTGAGCCAATCGCCACAATGCCGTTCTCGGGTTCCAGCACATCGCCGTTGCCGGTGATGATAAGTGAGGCTTCTAAATCGGCCACGGCCAGCATGGCTTCCAGACGGCGCAACACGCGATCGGTACGCCAGTCTTTGGTGAGTTCAATGGCCGCACGTACCAGATGCCCCTGGTGCTTTTCAAGCTTGGCCTCAAAGCGCTCGAACAGGGTGAAGGCATCGGCCGTGGCGCCGGCAAAACCGGCCAGCACCTTGCCGTGGTAGAGCTTACGCACCTTGCGTGCCGTGCCTTTGACGACGATGTTGCCCAAAGTGACCTGTCCGTCGCCGCCAATGGCGACTTGCACGCCTTCGGGGGTTTTGCGGCGCACGCTGATGATGGTGGTTCCGTGAAATTGTTCCATGAGCTTTCAGTTATCGCGGGTGAGCACCCTGGCATGTTCGTTGATGCCAATCAAATTAAAAAATGCAGCCACCAGGCGCGGTACTTCATGAAACTCTACCTCGCGACCCTGTGTGCTCAGGTTGGCAACCCAGTTGAGCAAGCCGCCAGCGGCCGAGAAATCGACCCGAATCAGCTGCGCGCATGAAATGACCAAGGTGTTTTCTGCTGAACCTATGGATTGCCATTGGGCGACCAGGCCTGAGATGTCGCCAAGCACTTCACGCGACAGGCTCAGAGCCGAACTGCTGGTGGTAAACACGCCAGCGGTGTCCTGTGCCGTGTCTTGCGCCTGTAGAGGGTTGGAGATGTCCACCCGTCGGCAGACTGGATCACGCCAAGGTGGGGGTGACAACTCAAAGGTGACACAAAAATCAAGCGCGGCCATTTCATAGTCGTCTTGCAAACCCAGCATGCGCAGCGCATCAAAGCGCAATTGCCACAGGTCTTTAGAAATGGTTTTGTCATTGCTGGGGGTGAGGGTTTGCAACACCTGGATCAGAACTTCCTCGCCTTCAAAAGACAAGGACAAAGGGGTCTTGCACCACTGGTCAAAAAGGATACCCAAGCCGTTGGCCACCATGGCTGAAATGGTTTTGGTTTGACGCCAATCCAGCACATAAGAGACTGCAGAAGATCGTACCAAATGCCGTAGTTCAATTAGGCTGGCCTCGTCAATTTCGGCGTTGGCCACCCATCGCATGGGCTCAGACCGTAATGATTCGCCAGTTGCCGTTGGCAACAGATGGTTGGCAGATTTTTTTTGCAGGGCGAGCCAAGAGGGGGGCGAACGGTCAAATCGCTGCGCATACTCGAGTGCCATTCTTTCAAAATTGGTTTGTTGGCCAATGCAACGGTATAAATCGAGCAAAGCCGCCGTCCAATGGATGGCTTTTTCTTGCGAAACTCCTGGCTGTTGCAGGGCCTCTTGCAAAGCTGCTTCGGCGCCGACATCGTCGCCGTTGGCATAACGAATGGCAGCTTCTTCCAATTCTGGGTCTGACAAGTTTTGACCTATGTCCAAAGACACCATCTTGGATGGTGAAAATGCATTGTGGGTCGAGGTAGCGTAATCGCTGGACGCACTCGGCTGCCTCTGACCTGGCACGGTTGGTTGAAATTCAGGTTGAGTGTTGGAAGGTATTTGCGACGGCTCTTCCGTGCTAGTAGATAAATTTGACTGCAACGTGACCGGGAACGTGGTTTTCGTATGGGGTGGCTGATTTTTGCTGTCTTTTACATGGGAGGGTGCGCCGGCGGTGCTGCCACTGCCACTGCCACTGCCTTTCCACCATTGACGCGACATTTGTGCCTCAATTTCGTCAATTTTTTTCAGCGTGGAGCTTCTTCCACCCGATTCGCTATCGCCATAACCTGTGGAGCTTCGGAACACCGATGACCCTTGGGCTTGCTCGGATTTGATGGTTGGTGAGGCTTGGCGCAATTTGCGCAATTGGTGAAATTCTCGTTTGCGGATGGCATCGTCACGGCGCTTACCCTCAATCACCAGTTTGAGAGATTCTTTGCCAAAATCACTGGCCAGCATGCTGTCTGGCTCATTCAATTCAGTCCAGTTTTTGGTCGGGTTGAGGACAAACCGAGCCATCTTGGACAACAAGCCGGGGTTATTGTCCTGTGTGGCCATGAGCGTAAGTATCGGAAAGAGGGACAACCAATCGCTTCATCAGTCCCCAAACATTTTTTGTTTGAGTTCACGTCGTTGCTGGGCTTCAAGCGACAGGGTGGCAGTGGGGCGTGCCAATAAACGCCCCACGCCAATGGGCTCACCGGTTTCATCGCAAAAGCCGTAATCACCCGCATCAATGCGATTGATGGATTGATCAATTTTTTTCAGCAATTTGCGCTCACGGTCTCGGGTGCGCAACTCAAGTGCATGTTCTTCCTCAATGGTGGCGCGATCTGCCGGATCAGGTACCACCACCGTGTCTTCCCGTAAATGCACAGTGGTTTCACCTGCGTTGCTCAAAATATCATTTTTCAAACAGAGCAACTTCAACCTGAAAAACGCCATCTGGGTGTCATTCATGTAGTCGTTATCAGACATGGCGATGACTTCTTCATCGGTCAACTGGTCAATGGCTTTGGTTTTCCAGTTGTTGGCCAATTTGGGATCACGTTTGGTGGCCGAGGCCAAGGGTGGCACGATCGGATGGATGGCTGCCATTTGGGTGAAGCTGGACTTGGCCGCTGTGGAAGCCACAGTTTGTGCCATGGACGGTACGGTCAGCTGGACCAGACGTGAAGAAGGCCGCCCGGTACGCACAGGCACGCCGGAGGGGGTCATTTGAAATTCAGGGGTGGCGGACTTGCTTGCGGGTTTGGCAGGTGCAACTGGTTTGGGGGTAACAGGGGTTTGGATGGACACTGATTCTGGCTTCTTTTTGGGAGGGGGTAAAACGGGCTTGGCAGCCTTGACAGGCGCTGCTTTTGCCATTTTGGCCGGGGCTTTCTTGGAGGTACTTGCCGGCGCAGCCTGGACGATATTTGCAGGTTTCTGGATTTTGACAGCGACTTTGGCCACGGCTTCAACAGGAACTTTTTTGACAGGAGTTTTGATCGGCACCGATTTTGCCAATGTCTTTTGAGCTACTTTGGTTTTGACTGCTGGCTGGGAAGCTTGGGCTGATTTGACAGCCACAGCCACTTTTTTGGCAGTTACTTTTTGTTTGACGGCTTGCGCTTTCACGGGTGACCTCCTGGCAGGGTGTTCCTGAACGGGAAGTGCGTTAACCGCATTTCCCTTATGTATGACATGGTTCGCTTTGACCGAACGAGCGACATCCGGCGAGGCAACTTCTTCGGCGCGCGAGTGTACAGGCTTGGCCGCAGGAAACCCCATGAGTTGCAAAAGCGAGACAAGCATGGTCATACCAGACTTTGCTCCATGCCTTGCAAAAAGATGTCTTGGGGCAAGTCAATGCCAATGAAGACCATCTTGCTGCACGGCTTCTCGTCTTTGCCCCAGGCAGGCCCCAGGTCGCTGCCCATTAACTGGTGCACGCCCTGAAAAATCACCTTGCGCTCAGTGCCCTGCATGTACAGCACGCCTTTGTAGCGCAACATGCGCGGGCCGTAGATGTTGACGACGGCTCCCAGAAAATCTTCCAGCTTGGCCGGATCAAACGCCCGATCTGACTTGAACACAAAACTTTTCACGTCATCGTCGTGGGCGTGATGATGGTGCTGGTGGCTGTGGTCGTGATCAGGGTGGTTGCAGGCCTCACCTGGCGCGTGGTCATGGCCGGCGTGGTCGTGCTCGTCTTCTTTTAGAAAATCCGGATCGATGTCGAGCTTGGTATTGAGGTTGAAGCCGTGCAGGTCAAACACTTCACTGAGTGCCACTTCACCAAAATGCACGGCTTTTTGCGGCGCGCGCGGGTTCATGTGTTTCAGACGGTGCATCAGGTCGGCGGTTTCTTCTGCAGACACCAAATCGGTTTTGCTGATGAAAATCTGGTCGGCAAACCCGACCTGGCGGCGTGCCTCCTGGCGCGTGTCGAGTTGCTGGTTGGCGTGTTTGGCATCCACCAGCGTCAGAATGGAGTCGAGCAGGTAGCTCTCGGCAATCTCGTCGTCCATGAAAAACGTTTGTGCCACCGGGCCGGGGTCGGCCACGCCGGTGGTCTCGATCACCACCCGGTCAAAGTCCAGCAGGCCTTGGCGCTTTTTGGCCGCCAGCAGTTGCAAGGCTTCGCGCAGGTCTTCGCGAATGGTGCAGCAGATGCAACCATTGCTCATCTGGATGATCTGCTCTTTGGAGTCGGTCACCAGAATGTCGTTGTCGATGTTTTCCTCGCCGAACTCGTTTTCGATGATGGCGATCTTCTGACCATGGGCTTCTGACAACACGCGTTTAAGCAGCGTGGTTTTGCCGGAACCGAGAAAACCGGTGAGGATGGTGGCAGGAATAAGGCTCATATCAAGGCATGCCGAAAGGGAGCGAGTGTAACGACCCCTGGCTAGATACGCACTGACTTGGGCGTAATTCCGGATGGTTGAGCTGATTTCTATCGCTGGACAAGCCGAGTTTCGCCCCGGCGGGCAACTTACTTTTCTTTTCTTTTCCTCGCTTCGCCGTAACTACTCAGCCCCCCAACGCTAAGGGTTTGTTCATGAATAAGCTGTGCATTTGGTCGTCGGATTTGGGATGCAATGCAAGGCGCAAAGCGTGCCGTGCAGTGTGGCCCTTACAGCAGCAAGTGCAAGGCATGATGGCAGTAATGGCAGTAATGCAAGCGCGCATCAGGCAACTCGAAGGTTGATTGGCGCTCAACAGCAAAAACTCCAGCAAGCCACCCGCAAGCGACGGCTTGAACAAACCGGCTCCGAAGTCACTGCGCTCCAAAGGTGTCAATCCAAGTGGCGGACAAAACGGTCATCCAGGCAGCGCCTTATGCAAAGTCGCCACGCCCGACAAAATTGTCATCCACAACATCTCCAAGAGCTGCCCGGCATGTCAGGGCAAGCTGCCATTTGCTAGGTTGCAGAAACGCGCCAGGTCTTTGACTTGCCGAGCACCACGTCATGCAAGCTGTATGCACATGCGGGCATGTGCATACAGCACAGTTTCCCGCCGAAGTGCGTCCAACTGAGGTGAATCACTTCATGGACATGGCCCACCGCACAGACCGTGGCATCGACCCCCTTGTGCGGGGTACGCTGGTGAGCTTTGGTTTTGTGTTTGCCCACCCGTTCATGGACGGTAATGGGCGGCTGTCGCGTTTTCTTTTTCACAAGGTTGTTTGCGGCCATGGGCAGTTGCCAAATGGCTTGGTGCTGCCGGTATCTGTGGCGATGAAGCGCCATGAAGCGCACCAGACGGCGAATCGGTTGCCATCGGCTTGATCCCAAACAAACCATTAGGCGGCACTTCCTGCCTGCATGATGCCTGGCGGTGTCATTTGCGGCCATTTTGTCTGTCCGTTCGTCGTCCATAGCTACGGCTATGAACGCCGCTCGGCCAGCCAGACTGCCCCACAACTCACCTCGCCATGCATTCATGCCCTAATCCTAGATTCCTCAGTTGACCGCTTGTTTTCTTCAATAAGTGCATATGAACATTGAATATTTCAGTCTCTGTCAGATTCACCTTTTGGGTCAGAGCGCTACGCACCCGATTGAGCCGCTGGCGACGCGCCTGGGGTCGTTGCGCCTCCTTGCGGGCAGTAGCCCGCTGCGTCGTCACCCTTGCAGGGCGCAGCCAGGCCAGAGGCTTGGCCTCTTCGTGCTGTTCCATTGTGCGCAGGCACAATGGAAGCTGCGGCACTCAGCCTACCCAGCCGCGCCGCCAGCAGCCCACTCGGGTGCGTCCAACTGAGGAATCTAGGAGTCTGTCGGACTTTCGGTACATCGGCTGTAATCCGACCGCAGCAGTTCATTTTTTACCGTCTTTTTGACCCATAGCTACGGCTATGAGCCAGCAAATTCGGCAAAAACTGTCCTCGCTGTGGTCGAATTTGGCTACGCCGCTCTTCGAGAACGCTTCGATGCCGAAAGTCTGACAGCCTCCTAGATCACGCTAGCGCCGGGATGACGACACAGCGATGCCGCCAACGATCAGGATGAACGCCAGCGCGTGGTACAGGTGGGGTACTTCGCCCAAAAATGCACTGGCCAAAACCGCCGTGAACAGCGGCGTGAGGTTGATGAAAAACCCGGCCACCGACGGCCCGGCGCTGGCCACACCCGCACCCCAGGCGCGGTAAGCCAGCACCGCCGGGCAAGTGGCAATGAACAGCAAGGCTGCGGCCAGCGGCCAGCCCATGTCCAATCGCCCCAGCCCCAGGGACCATTCGGTAGCGGCAAACAGGCCAGACCAGACCAGGCCAAAGGCAATTTGTGCCAACAAAAAAGCCGACCAGTTGCGTTTGATCTCAGGGGGTTCGGTGGTGGGGTGCACCAGCATCCAGCTGTAATACGCCCAGGCGGCGCTGGCCAACAGCATGTAGACATCGCCCGCCACCAACCGCACCTGCAACAGCATCGCCAGTTCACCCCGGCTGAGCACCAGCATCACACCGGCAATGGACAGTGCCGCCCCAAACCATTGTTTGCCCGAGATGCGAATGGCAAAAAACAGGCGGCCTATCAGCAACATCCACACCGGGGTGATGGAGCCCACCAGGGTGACGTTGAGCGGGGTGGAGGTGTTCAGCGACAAATACAGTAGCGCGTTATAGCCGCCAATGGCCAGCAGGGACAAAGCCGCAAAACGCCGCCAGCTGGGCCACAAGGCACTGCCCCGGCGCAGCACCGGTGCCGCCAGGGGCAGCAGCAGCGCAAAGGCCAACGTCCAACGCAGCAGGTTCAGCGTCATGGGCGAGATCAGCGGGGCAATGACGCGCCCCACCACCGCGTTGCCAGCCCAAAACAGGGGCGGCAAGGTCAGCAAAAAAGCGGCCTTGGGGGTAATTTTGAAAGCCGTCACGCGGGTAATAAGTGGGGGTGCAGCAAAGCCTCAAAGCCTGGCAACGGGCTGGGCTTGCCAAACAGGTAGCCTTGGTAAAGGGTGCAGCCGTGGTGCGCCAGAAACGCTTGCTGGTCAGGGGTTTCAACGCCTTCGGCAATCACCTCAAGCCCCAGGTTGGTCGCCATGCCGATGATGGTTTGCACAATCATGCCGTCGCTGGGTTTGATGCCGATGTTGCGCACAAAAGACTGGTCAATTTTGAGCTGGTCCAGCGGCAGACGGGTCAGGTAGCTCAGGGACGACTGGCCGGTGCCAAAGTCGTCCATCGAAAAGCGCACCCCCAGGGCTTTGAGTGCGGTCATTTTGGCAATGGTGTCGTCAATGTTGTCCAACACCAGGGATTCGGTCAGCTCCAGTTTTAGCCCGTGGGGCTGGATGCCGGTTTGCCCGATCACTGCTTTGACCAAGGCCACAAAATCAGTTTGTCTGAATTGACGGGCACTCACATTGACGGCCAGCTGCAGTTGTGCCGTGGACGGGTCTTGCTGCCACTGGCTCAATTGCTGGCAAGCGGTTTGTAGCACCCACAGGCCGATGTCGTTGATCACATCACTTTCTTCGGCCACCGGAATGAATTGCACTGGGGGCACCATGCCGCGTGTGGGGTGCTGCCAGCGGATCAATACTTCAGCGCCCATCACCACCCCGTGCGCCGTTACCTGGGGCTGGTAAAACAGCACAAACTGGTGTTGCACGACAGCTTGCTGCAAGTCGGCTTCAAGCGCGGCGTGGGCGCTGATGTCGGCCTGCATTTGCGGGTCAAAAAAGCACAGGTCGTTTCGGCCCTGTGCCTTGGCGCGGTACATGGCGATGTCGGCCTGTTTGAGCAGTTCGGCGGCGCTGGCGGAGTCAGCGCCAAACAGCGTGGCACCGATGCTGGCGCTGCTCTTGTGGCTTTGTGAAGCCAGTTCATAGGGCAGAGCCAGTTGGCTGGACAGGGTCTTGCCAATACGCTTGGCCAGTTCTGCTGCTTCAAGCGAATTTTTTGACAAGTCTTCGAGCAACACCACAAACTCGTCGCCCCCCAGGCGGGCTACGGTGTCGTGGGCGCGCACGTGGCTGGTGAGCCTTAGCGCCACTTGTTTGAGCAGCAGGTCGCCTACGTCATGGCCCTGGGTGTCGTTGATGTTTTTGAAGTTGTCCAGGTCCAGAAACAGCAACACGCCAAACGTCTGTTTGCGCTGGCTATTGATCAAGGCGTGGTTGATCCGATCCGTCAACAGCAGGCGGTTGGGCAGGTTGGTCAGGTGGTCATAAAACGCCAGGTGTTCGATTTCGGCTTTGGAATGTTTGATGGTCAGGCGGGCCTGAGCCATGCGTGCCAGATACCACACCGCAAACCCACCTGCAGCCAAAATCATGGCGGCAAACACCAAGGCACCCCAGGCAATGAAGTCGCGCTCTGCACGCCAGCCGGTGAGGGCTGCCTCCAGCGGAACGCTGGCGGCGATCAGCACGTCGTCGTACAGGATGGATTGGGTGCTCACCAAGGCCGGCTGCCCGGTCAGTCTGGCCGGACGACTTTGTGTGTCCAACAGGCCTTGTGGGAGCGCATGAGGCAACAGCGTGCCCAGCAACTTGTCTTGCGCAGGCATGCCGGCCAAGAGTTGGCCGTTGCTGCGTTCCAGGGTCACTTCCAGGCCACTGATGTCAGCGCCTTGCACCATGATGGTGTTCAACTGCATCACCAGTACCTCGGCCAGTGCCACTACCCGTGTGCCATCGGCCAGTTTGAGTTGGCGTGCCAGAAACAGCACGTGCTCGTCGTTGCTGTTTTCACGCACCGGCGCGCTGATCTTCAGGTCGAACACTTGTGGAGCCGACACCCGGGTTAAAAAATCGTCAGGCAAGGCTGGGATGGTGCTAAAACTGGAAGCGGCCAGCACGTGGGACTGCGCGTCAAGCAAGGCCAGGCGGCGCAGCATCAGGTTGCGCCCGACGATGCTGCGCAGCATGGCGCTGGCTTGGGCGGTGTCAAGGGTGTCCAGGTGCTGTTCACTGAGCGCCAGGGATTCTTCCAGGCTGGCCAGCAGCACGTCAATGCCCAGCAGGGTACGGTTAAGTGCCGCCACCGCACCGCCGACAAAGCGGCTGGACTGGGCTGCACTGTTGCGCAGGGCATCTTCATGTTCGCGCCAGATCAGGCTGCTGACCGCCAAGGTGATGGCCAGCAAAAATGCCATCACCACGGCCAGCACAGTGAGTTCAAGATGCCTGGTTTTCAACGGGCTCATGGTTTGAGCAGCAGCGGCGGGTTCAGGCTAGCGCCAATGGTTTGGTTCCAGACCAGGGCGCAAGAGGCGCCGCAGCGCTTGAGCCAGCCTGGCAGCACGGTGCTAAGCAACATCTGCTGGCGCAGGAGATCATCGCTGGTGCTGAGTGCCACTATTTGCATCTTGCCCTGGATACCCGTTTTGCAATTTGGTCTGCCAGTGTTGCAGGCCAGACCCTCGGCAGTTTCATGTTCACTGGCGCGCCAAATGCTCGCTTCTAGCTGAGGCAACTCACGGCTAAGCAGAGCCTTGAGGTCGGGGGGCAAGGCATCCCAGGCGGTTTTGTTGGCTCCAAACACGGCCAAGCCCCAGGTGATGGGCAGGCTGTGAATGTGGCTGGTCACGCGGTGCAGACCCAGGGTGTTGCCCGACATGGTGCCGGTGATGGCGCAGTCGGTGTTGCCGGACTTCATGTTGGCCATGATCTCGCCAAAACCCGTGCGCACAGGTGTCGCCCCCAATGCTGCAACAAAGTCGGACTGGGTGGCAGACGACACCCGGACATGGCGGCCTGCCAGATCGGTCAGGCCAGAAAAGGCCTGCTTGCAGAACACCACTTGGGCCGGATAGGTGTACAGCGCCAACATCTCGACGTTGTGGCGTTGACGCAGCTCGTTTTCAAGGTAGGGGCGAAAGGCAGCCACTGATTTTTTCAGGCTGCTCAGGTCGGGGTTGAGTCCGGCCAGGTCAATGGCAGCATAGACGGAGTAAGGTTGCGCCAGGCTACTGATCAGTGTGGTGCCAAACGGCATCACCCCCAGCTGCATCAGCCGCAACATGTCATTGCCGGGCACGCCCGCGCGGTCAAATGGCACGATGTCGGCGCTGTATTTGCCGTGGCTCAAACGCGCCAGTTCACGGCTCCAGAACGGTTCTTCTTGCTGTGTGTATTGGTTGAGGCCGCCCAGGCCGCCCACAATGCGCAGTTTCAGCACCGGTGCGGGTTGGGATACAGCGGTTTGTGCGTGGCAGATGCTGGCGCTGCACAACAGGGCCAGCACGACCGCCGTGTGGCGAATATGAACTGAAAAGGAGTTAAGTTGAATGGTTCGCAAAATAAGTCAACGTGGTTTTAGCCTATTCACATTTTGGCAAGTCAAGTTGGTTTAATGGTAGCCCGTTTTTTGCACGGTCTGCCAGCCCTGAGCAAAGGCCTGTTTTCCGTGGCAAGATTTGCTCTTTTTTAAACGAGGCAAACCATGACCGCACCCTTATCACGCGCCATCCGCATTGACCAACATGGCGGCCCTGAACAACTCAAACTGGTCACGGTGGCTGTGGGTGAGCCCGGTCCGGGCGAGATTCGCATTCGCCACCAGGCGGTGGGGTTGAACTTTATCGACGTGTACCAGCGCAGTGGCCTGTACCCCATGACGCTGCCGCAAACCCTGGGCATGGAAGCCGCTGGCGTGGTGGAGGCGGTGGGCGCTGGGGTGACGCACTTGCAGGTGGGCGACCGCGCCGCCTATGCCAGCCAGCCACCGGGCAGCTATTGCGAGCGGCGGGTGATGCCTGCCAAGTGTGTTTGCAAGCTGCCCGATGCCATCAGCTTTGAGACCGGTGCGGCGATGATGCTCAAGGGCTTGACGGCGCAGTATTTGCTCAAACGCTGCACGCCGCAAGGCGGTTTGCAGGCCGGTGACTTTGTGCTGTTTCATGCCGCTGCCGGGGGCGTGGGGCTGATCGCCTGCCAGTGGGCTCGGGCGTTGGGACTGCGTTTGATAAGCACTGCAGGTTCAGATAAAAAATGTGCTCTAGCCCTTGCCAATGGGGCAGAGTTTGCTATCAATTACGCTAGCGAAGATTTCCTGGTGAAGGTTAAAGCCATCACCGGTGGCAAGGGGGTCAAGGTGGTTTATGACTCGGTGGGCAAGGACACCTGGGATCAGTCGCTGGACTGCTTGGCGCCCTTTGGCCTGATGGTCAGCTTTGGCAATGCGTCCGGCCCGGTAGCGCCGTTTGCGCCTGGCATGCTGGGCCCCAAGGGCTCGCTGTACGTGACCCGGCAAACGCTTTTTACCCACATCGCCACGCGTGAAAGCACCCAGGCCATGGCGGATGAGTTGTTTGCGGTTGTAACCAACGGCCAGGTCAAGATTCTCATTGACCAGCACTACAAGCTTGAAGACGTGCAGCAAGCCCACCGCGATCTGGAAGCGCGCCAAACCACCGGTTGCACGGTGCTGACCCTGTAAGCTGGATGGTCAACAAGGCCATGCGGTTCAATTGGGCAGGCTCCAAATGCGTGGCGTGCAGGTAATGTGGCGGGCTTTTAAAGCGCAGGGTTTTGACATCTGCCCCAAGCGCAAAAACGCAGCTGGCACTTAACATGCCAGCTGTTTAAATTTTGCAGGATCGGTTTTTCATGAAAAAAATCTCAAGCTTTTTGTCCGCAGTTCTGGGCTTTTGTTTGCTACTGGGTACGCCAGCGGTCATGGCGCAAGGCAAGTCCAAACTGAACCAGGTGCTGGAGCGGGGCACGCTGCGCGTGGGCACCACGGGCGACTTCAACCCGATGTCGGTGAAAGACACGGCCAGTAACAGTTACACCGGGTTTGACGTTGAAGCCATGACCCAATTGGCTGCAGACATGGGTGTCACGCTGGAGTTTGTGCCAGCCGAATGGGCTACGCTGGTGAACGGCATTGCGTCGGATCGGTTTGACATTTTCTCGGGCGCGTCGATCAGCATGGCGCGCGCCAAAACGGTGGCTTTTTCCAATCCCTATTTGTATGCAGGTGCGGTGCCGCTGGTGGGGCAAAAAGCTGCGGCCAAGTTCCCCACCTGGGCCAGTTTGAATCAGCCCAATGTCACCGTCGCGGTGCTGATGGGCACCACCTTTGAGCAACAGGCGCGCCAGCATTTCCCCAACGCCAAAATTCGGGCAGTAGAGAAGCCCGCCACCGGTTATCAGGAAGTGCTGGCGGGGCGCGCCAACGCCACCCTCACCAGCAATGTGGAAGCCGCCACCTTGATGAAAACCTACCCCAACCTGCACAGGGTGGGCAGCAGTGCCGACATGCGCAACAAGCGCCCGTTTGCTTACCCCCTGCCTCAGGGCGACGATGTCTGGCTAACCTATGTGAACAACTGGATTGCGCTCAAACAAGCCGAAGGCTTTTTCGACACGCTTGAGGCCAAATGGCTCAACGCCAAAAAATAGCCCTCATTTACATAGGTCTGGCGCTGTGGCTGGGGCTGCTGACTGGTTGCAGCACCCAGGCCAGCGCGGGGCAGACATACCAATGGGGTTGGTACATTTTCAACCCGCTGCAAGGCAAGGGCGTCTCCAACCTGGCATTTTTGCTGGGCGGTTTGGCCGACACGGTGCTGGTGTCGCTGAGCGCCATGCTGGCCTCCGTGCTGCTGGGCTTGCTGGTGGCACTGGCGGGACTGTCACGCCAGCGTTGGCTCAAGGCGTTCAACCGTGTCTATGTCGAGGTGTTTCGGGCGATTCCCCTGCTGGTGCTGTTGCTCTGGGTTTTTTATGGGCTGCCGGTGATCGTCGGGGTGCAATTGGGCGTGTTTGCCACCGGCGTGTTGGCCATGAGCTTGAGCGACAGCGCTTTTGAAGCCGAGATTTTTCGTGCCGGCATTCAGTCGGTGCCGCACGGACAGCTTGAGGCGGCAAGAGCCCTGGGTTTGCCTTGGCGCTTGCAAATGCGGCTGGTGGTGCTGCCGCAAGCGCTCAAGGTGATCTTGCCGGCGCTGGGCAATCAGCTGGTTTATGTGCTCAAAATGTCGTCGTTGATCTCGGTCATTGGTCTGTCAGATCTGACCCGCAAGGCCAACGAGCTCAACGTCAATGAGTACCGCCCGCTGGAGATTTACTCGGTGCTGGTGCTGGAATATCTGGTACTGATCTTGCTGGTGTCGCACGGCGTTCGGCGCATGGAGCGGCGTTTGGCCACGCCGCATTGAGCCTGTGAAGTGCGGCTTGGCGCTACATCCACAGCGCCCGCCACAGCAGCAGCGGCACATCCCACACGCTGAGTTTGGGGCGTGTGCGCCAGGTGGCAAAGTTCAGCGCTTCAATTTTGTCCAGAATGCGCAGGCCGCCTTGCACCACCAGCCGCAGTTCCCAGCCCGCCCGGCCTGGAATGCGGCAAGAAAGTTGTGAACCTTTTAGCATGGTAGCCCTTGCTAAGCTTGAGTAAGAAGCTATTAACTTTGTAGCGTTTTCTGACATGCTATCGGCTTGCAAATCGGCATCAAGCACGCCAAATTGCGCCATTGCCTGCTGGCTCGGATACCAACGGCCACGGGCTACGTCTACGCTGATGTCTTGCCAGAAGTTGATGAGTTGCAGCGCGGTGCAAATCTGGTCGCTTTGCGCCAGTGAAACAGCATCGGAAAAGCCATACAAATGCAGCAGCAAACGACCTACCGGATTGGCCGAGTGGGTGCAGTAGTAAAGCAACTCGGCATCGGTGGCGTAGCGGCGACCAGCGGCGGTGTAGCGGATGTCTTGCTCAAACGCATCGAGCAAATCTGCCAGCAGCGGCACGGGCAGTTGAAACTGGCGGATTACTTGGCAGAGCGGGCCAAACACCTGCGGCCAAGTGCTGCTGACGTGTTGTCCGGTAGCGACAGCTTGCAGGTCGACGCGGTAGCGGCCCAGGTCGGTCAGGCGCTGCGCTGCGCTGGCATCGCCTTCGTCGGCGATGTCATCAGCGGTTCGGGCAAAGTGGTAAATCGCGGCAATGGCAGGGCGCAGCCGGGGCGGGCACAGCATGGATGCGACCGGAAAATTTTCGTAGTGTGCCATTGAGCCGGATTGTGGGGAGGAGAGGCTCATACGCCAGCAGCCCCTTCAGGGCAAGCCGACTTGGGCGAAAAACGCGGCTGCTGGTGGGAATAAAGTGCCCTTGAATTGACAAGCCGGACGAAGTTATTAGAATTAATAACCCATTGGTCATTAATTTGATTTGTCTGAAAGAGCGTGTTCATGAATTCAATTGTTCTTGGTGTGCGGCCGGGCCGTCTGGTGATCACTATAGCGGCTGCGGCGCTGCTGGCGGCCTGCAGCAAACCTGCACCACCTGCGGAGCCGATTCGCGCGGTCAAGGTGCAAACCGTGGGTTTGCAAGATACCCGCAGCACGTTGGAATACGCCGGTGAGGTGAAGGCTCGGGTGGAATCGCGCTTGGGGTTTCGTGTGGGTGGCAAGATCATCGAGCGGCCGGTGGAGGCTGGCCAACGCGTCAAGGCGGGCCAATTGCTGGCGCAGCTTGACCCGCAAGACCTGAAGTTGGGCGCAGATGCAGCACGCGCTCAACTGGCTGCGGCGCAGACCAACCGGGACCTGGCAGCGGCAGATTTCAAACGTTTTTCGGCCTTGAAAGCCCAGAACTTTATCAGCGGCGCTGAGCTGGAGCGGCGTGACACGGTGCTTAAAGCGGCGCAGGCGCAGCTGGATCAGGCGCACGCTCAGCTCAGCGCCCAAGGCAACCAGGCGGGCTATGCGGTTTTGCGTGCGGAGGTTGCGGGCGTGGTGACGGCGGTGCTGGCGGAACGTGGTCAGGTGGTGGCCGCAGGCACGCCTGTGCTGCAGGTCGCCCAGGACGGCCCACGAGACGTGGTGTTTGCCGTGCCGGAAGACAAAGTGGCAGCCATCAAGCCAGGCTCGGCGGTGCAGGTGCGCCAGTGGTCTGGCCCCGGCGAGTTCAAGGGCGTGGTGCGCGAGGTGGCCGCCAGTGCCGACCCGGCCACACGTACCTTTACCGTGAAAGTGGCGTTGAGCAGCCCCAACGATCTGCCCTTGGGCAGCACGGTGTCGGTGCTGCCCGATGCGTTGCAACATGTGGGGGTGCCGGTGTTCAAGCTGCCCACCAGCGCCTTGCGCCAGGAGGGTCAGGCCACCGCCGTGTGGCTGCTGGACGTGCCCAGCATGACGGTTAAATCGCAAGTGGTGCAAATTGCTACCGCCGATGGCAACGAGGTGGTGGTAGCCAGCGGCCTGCAGCCGGGGATGCAGGTGGTGGTGGCGGGTGTGCATGTGCTGGCCCCCGGACAAAAGGTTTCTATTTATAAAGAAAATAAGCCTCTAGCCCTTGATAATAAAGGGCAAACAGCTCCTGGAAACATAGCAATTAAAACCCCGGTAGCGGCTGCGTCTGCAGCCTCTAAGTGAGCCTGCCATGAGTGAACACCACCTGCACCCTGAAAAGGGTTTTAACCTGTCGCGCTGGGCCATCGAGCATGCGCCGCTGACACGGTTTTTGATGGTTGTGCTGATGGTGCTGGGCGTATCCGCCTACTTTCAGCTGGGCCAGGACGAAGACCCACCGTTTACCTTTCGCGCCATGGTGGTACGGGCTTACTGGCCGGGGGCTACGGCGCAACAGATGGCCGAGCAGGTGACCGACAAGCTGGAGCGCACCCTGCAAGAGGTGCCCTACGCCGACGAGATTCGCAGTTATTCCAAGCCGGGCGAGTTGCTCATCACCTTCAAAATCAAGGACTATGCACGGGGCGCCGAGGTGTCCAATGTGTGGTATCAGGTGCGTAAAAAAATTGGCGACATGCGCGGTAGCTTGCCACAAGGCGTGCTGGGGCCGTTTTTCAACGATGATTTTGGCGATGTCTTTGGCGTGATCTATGCCCTGCAGGCAACCGGTTTCAGCTACGCCGAGGTCAAGGACTTTGCCGACGACGTGCGCCAGCAACTGCTGCGTGTGCCTGACGTGGCCAAAGTTGAGCTGTTTGGCGTGCAGGACGAAAAGCTGTTCATTGAAATCTCGCAACAACGGCTGGCTCAATTGGGCTTGGACATGAATGCGGTGCTGGCGCAGTTGGGACAGCAAAACGCGGTGGAGTCAGCAGGTGCGGTGCAAACCCCGCTGGACGTGGTGCAGGTGCGCGTGGCCGGGCAGTTCAGGGCGGTGGATGAGCTGCGCGCCATGCCAATTCGCGCCGGTGGCAAGCAGCTGCGTCTGGGCGACATTGCCGATATCAAACGGGCTTATGTGGACCCACCAGCGGTCAAAGTGCGCTTTCAGGGCCAGGAGGTGATTGCGCTGGGCGTGTCCATGACCAAGGGCGGCGACATCATTGCGCTGGGCAAAGCGCTGAGCGCTGCCACCCAGCACATCCAAGCGAACTTGCCGATTGGCGTGACGCTGGGGCAGATTCAGGACCAGCCCAAGTCGGTGGCGACCTCGGTCAACGAGTTTGTCAGTGTGCTGATTGAGGCGGTGGTGATTGTGCTGGCGGTGAGCTTCATCAGCCTGGGGCTGCACAAGCGCCCGGGTCAGCATCCGCTCTTAAAACGCTGGACGCTTGATGCGCGCCCGGGTCTGGTGGTGGGCATCACCATTCCGCTGGTGTTGGCCATGACCTTTTTGGCTATGAACTACTGGGGCATCGGCTTGCACAAAATCTCACTGGGCTCGCTCATCATCGCGCTGGGTCTGCTGGTGGATGACGCCATCATTGCGGTGGAGATGATGGTGCGCAAGATGGAAGAGGGCTTTGACAAAGTGCGTGCGGCCACCTTTGCCTACGAGATTACCGCCATGCCGATGCTCACCGGCACGCTGATCACCGCCACCGGCTTTTTGCCCATTGGCCTGGCCAAGAGCGCCGTGGGAGAGTACACCTTTGCAATTTTTGCGGTGACGGTGATTGCGCTGTGCCTGAGCTGGATTGTGTCGGTCTACTTTGTGCCTTATTTGGGCACGCTACTGCTGAAAGCGCCACCGCGTGAGCAAGTGCCTGCCACCGGCGAGCATGAGCCGCATGACATGTACGACACCCCGTTTTACACTGCTTTTCAACGCGCGGTGAATGCCTGCATCACCCACCGCTGGCTCACCATTGGTGCCACTGTGGCGCTGTTTGCGCTGGGGGTGGCTGGCATGGGCAAGGTGCAACAACAGTTTTTCCCCGATTCAAGCCGGCCAGAGATCACCGTGGATTTGTGGTCGCCCGAGGGCACGGCGTTTGCTGCTACCGAAGATGTGGCCAAGCGCGTCGAGGCGCGCCTGATGGCCGAGCCTGGCGTGAAGTCGGTGACGCAATGGGTGGGCTCGGGTGTGCCGCGCTTTTATTTGCCACTGGAGCAGGTGTTTCCGCAAAGCAATGTGTCGCAATTGATCGTGTTGCCGCAAGATTTGCCCACGCGGGAGCTCTTGCGCAAAAAGCTGCCAACCTTGCTTGCGCAAGAGTTTCCTGAGGTGCGTGGCCGCGTCAAGCTGCTGGCCAACGGACCGCCGGTGCCCTACCCGGTGCAGTTTCGCGTGATTGGCACCGACCCGCTGGTGCTGCGCGAGCGTGCTGACGAAGTCAAGGCGGTGTTGCGCGCCAGCCCGAATACGCGCGGCGTGAATGACAACTGGAACGAATCCATCAAGGTGATGCGTCTGGAAGTTGACCAGACCAAGGCGCGCGCGCTGGGGGTGACCAGCCAGTCGATTGCCCAGGCTGCCAAAACCATTTTGAGCGGCAGCACTGTAGGCCAGTTCCGCGAGGGCGACAAGCTCATCGACATCGTGCTGCGCCAGCCACTGGTCGAACGCAATGCCATCACCGACATTGCCAACGCCTACCTGCCCACTGCGTCGGGCAAGTCGATTCCGTTGACGCAAATTGCCAAACCGGTGTTCACCTGGGAACCCGGGGTGATGTGGCGTGAGAGCCGCGACTACGCCATTACCGTGCAGAGCGACATTGTTGAAGGCCTGCAGGGTGCCACCGTGACCAATCAGTTGCTGCCCCAACTTAAACGCCTGGAGTCTCAATGGGCACAGGCCGGGCAGGGCGCTTACCACATTGTGGTGGCCGGTGCGGTGGCCGAGAGCGCCAAGGGCTCGTCGAGCATTGTTGCGGGCGTGCCAGTGATGCTGTTCATCACCTTTACGCTGTTGATGCTGCAGTTGCACAGTTTCAGCCGTGCCGTGCTGGTGTTTCTGACTGGGCCGCTGGGTATAGCGGGCGTGGCTGGTGCGCTGTTGTTATTGAACCGCCCATTTGGCTTTGTGGCGCTCTTGGGCGTGATTGCCCTGATGGGCATGATTCAACGCAATTCGGTGATTCTGATCGACCAGATCGAGAAGGATCGCGCCCGGGGCGTGTTGGCCTGGGAGGCCATTGTGGGCGCTGCCACGCGCCGCCTGCGCCCGATTGTGCTGACCGCGGCGGCGGCGGTGCTGGCGATGATTCCGCTGAGTCGCTCGGTGTTTTGGGGGCCGATGGCGGTGGCCATCATGGGTGGGCTGATCGTGGCTACGGTATTGACGCTGCTGGCGCTGCCGGCCATGTACGCGGCCTGGTTCCGGGTGACTCCGACCAGCAAATAGTCTGGTTTAAAAGATTGGTATGCTATTTTAATAATAGCTGCTTGCCCTTGTTTTATAAGGGCTACAGCTTAATTTGGCATAAATATTTGACGTGTTCCAGAGTGCCAGTGCAGCCTCGCACGGGGATGCGTTTCGGCAAATTCCTCAGGGTTTTAGCTTTTTCAGCAAGGCTTCAATCTCTTGCTTGCGCCCTGCGTCTGCAATCTCACGGCCTGGGCGCGGGGCGGCTTGGCGTGCGGTCTCCAAATGGCTGGAGGCTTCGGTGTTTTTGCCTTGGTCGGCCAAAAAATCGGCATACAAAAAGTGGCTGTCCATGCCTTTTGGGTTCAGAGACAGCGCTTTGATGAACAATTCTTCTGCTTTGGCTTTGTCGCCAAACCCCAGTGGCCAACCGGGGACTTTGGCGTAAAGCGTGGCCAGGCTGGTGTAGGCCGAACCGTTCAAGGCGGTGCCGTCGATCTGGATGGCTTGCTCAAACAGCAGTTTGGCCTGCTTGGCCAGCGACAGCGCGCCCAGCCCGCCCTTGGCGCCGGCCTCGCTGGAGACGGCAATGCCCTGCCAGATCAGCGGCTCGGCTTTGTCCGGGTGGCTCTGTGCCAGTTGGCTCGCTTGCTCGGCCAGCGCGTGGTAAGCGTCGGCCTGCTGTTTGGCTGCTTGCTGGTATTTGATCTGCGCCCATTGGCTTTGAATCGGGCCAACCAGCGACTCGTCGTTGGCGGCAAAGCTGCCTCCTGCGCTGAACAGCAGGGTGGCGAGTGTGATGGTCAATGCGAATTTTTTCATGGTGTGATGATGATCAGGGTTGGATATTTTGGGCTTGGGCTTGATCTTGGGCGTGGTGCTGTATGGTGGCCAGTTTGCCCGCCAGCCCACGGTCTATCAGGCCGGGAGCCACGCCGTTGAGCCAGGCAAACAGCCGCTCTGGCAAACCCAGGTGCAATTCGCTGTGCTTGTCTTGCAGGGCAGCAACGATGGCGTTGGCCACAGTTTCGGGGCTGTCGCTGGCGTTGCCCAGGGCGCGGTTGAGCGCGTTGACTGAAGGGCTGTTGAGCTTGGTGTCGATGGCGCGCGGGGCTACGTGCAACACGTGAATTTGGCTGTGGGCCAGCTCCCGGCGCAGGCTTTGGGAAAACCCGCGCAGCCCGGCCTTGGCACTGGAATAGGCCACAAAGCCGGCAAACGGCAGGCTGCCAAAAGCCGAGCCGATGTTGACCACGGCGGCATGCGGCAGGGCTTTGAGGTAGGGCAACAAGGCCTGCGTCAGACGCATGGGTGCCAGCAAATTGGTTTGCAACACGTCTTCAACGGTGGGCCAGGTTTGTTGGTGCAACAACCCAAAAGCACTGACCCCCGCGTTGTTGATCAACACATTCACCTTGAAGGCCTGGGCGGCTTGGGTCAACGCGGCCACGCCTTGCGCCTGGGTGAGGTCGGCCACGCACACGCTGTCAGCGTCGCCTAGCTGGGTTTGCAGGGCTTGGAGCTTGGCCGCATCACGCCCGGCCAGCAGCACCTGGGCACCCTGTTGCACCAGTTGGCGTGCCAGCGCTTGCCCCAGGCCGCCGCTGGCACCGGTGAGCAACACGCGGGCGGTGTTCAGTTGCATGCGGCCACCTGGGTGTTGGCCAGCCCCCGGAACACGTCGCCATAAAGCTTGTAGAACACTTTGGCGCAGCGCAACACTTCTTGTTGGTCAGCGGGCTCCATCTGTTCCAGCAGGCTGGCCAGGTGCTGGGTGTGTTGCTGGTCAAGCGTGCCGTGCGAGCGCAGGTAAGAAAAAGCGGCGTTGGGCAGGTCAAGCGCGTGCTGGATTTTGTCGGCGGCCATCAGGGCCAGTGCCACGCTGGTACCTTCCAGCACAAACACCATGCCAAAAAATCCAGCTGGGTTGCCCCGGGCAATCAGGTCATAGGCATAAGCCACCATCACTTCGGCTGGCAGGTCCGGGCGGCTGGCACGCACCGCAGCGGCATCGCCACCGGCGGCGGTGATGTCGTCCAGAATCCACTCTTCATGACCAATTTCTTCTTCAATGTATTCGGCCACGGCCGGGCGCAACCAGGCCAGCCGATCCGGCAAACGCCCGCCTAAAGACATCAGCAGCGGGGTGGTGTGGCGCACATGGTGGTAGGCCTGGCTTAGAAAAGCCAGGTAGTCTTTCAGCTGGGCGCGACCTTGCAGGCAGTCGGCCACCAAGGGGGCTGACAGCAGGTAGCCACGGTTCTCTTCGGTGGCGGTTTTGAGGTGTTCGTAAAAATTCATGGTGTGAAAGTGGCGGGTTGGGGAACGGTGTAAAGGGAGTCAATGCGCCGCGCAAACTGCTCGGCAATGGCGCTGCGCCTAGGGCGACCATTGCCCGTGGACAAACCGTTGATCAGGGTCATGGGGGTGCTGATGAGCCAGCGTTTAACCTGGGCATAGTCAGGCAACTGGTGGTTGGCTTGTGCCATGGCGGCTTCGATTTGGGGTTCGGTCATACCGGGCATGGGCACCAGTACGGCGGACAACCAGGGTCGGGCATCGCCCAGCACCACCACCTGCATGATGGCGGCTTGTGCCAGCACCACCGATTCGACCCACTCGGGAGAGATGTTGCGGCCAAACGTGGTGATTAGCATGTTTTTTCTGCGACCCATCAAGTGCAGGTGGCCTTGTACGTCTAGCGCGCCCAAGTCGCCGGTGGCAAATTCCTGTGTCTTCGCAGTGGGTGCGCTGGTTTGGCCGGTGTAGCCCAAAAAAGCGCTGGTGTGCAGATGAACTTCGCCCTGACTCAAGCGCAGTTGCACATGCGGCAAGACGCGCCCCACACCTGAGCCTTCGTCACCTGGCAAGTTCAGGCTGACGACCGAGCCGCACTCGGTGAGGCCATAGCCCTCATAGGCGGGTATGCCAACTTGCCGTGCCTGGTGGATCAAGGCTGGGTTGACATGCGCACCACCGACGGCCACAAAACGCAGGCTTTGCGGTGCACGCTGGCGCGTGGCTTGTAAATAAAGCAACCAGGCTTTGAGCAATTCGGGCACCAAAATCATGCTGGAAGTTTGGCTGGTGACGGCGCTGTGCTGGAGTGCTGCCGGGTCAAATCCGGACATGCCACGCCAGCCCAACTGGGCCAGTGGTGGCAAATAGACCTCTGAGCCGTTGAGCAAGGCGGCATAAATCCCAGCCGTGTTTTCCAGCAGCAAGCTCAGTGGCAAAACCGCCAGATGCTTGCTCAGACCAGTCGGCTTCAAGGTGCTTTGAATGGCCTGAGCCGTGGCCATCAAGCCCTGGCCACTCAGGCAAACCCCTTTCGGGGTACCGGTGCTGCCTGAGGTGAAAGACACCTTGGTGCAACCCGCTGGCAGCTGGGGAATATCCACCTGGCGGCGCAACAAGCTGTGTTGGCCTTGTGACCACTGGCATGAAAAACCCAGGTTCAAGGCACTGATGCGTTCGGGTTGATCGGTGTAGACGGCATCGGCGTTGGTTTGCGTCAATGCATGGGCCATTTGTGCCGGGCTAAAAAAAGTCGGCAGTGGCAAATGCACCGCGCCCATTGACAGCGCGGCCAGGTCAGCCAGCACCCAATCCACGCTGTTGTCGGCCAGCACCGCAATCACCTGGCACGCTGCAAAGCGCCCCGCCAAGTGGTGCACGGCGTGCAAGACTTCGGCAGCGTTGAGATGCTGAGTGGCATCAGCCAGTGCAGGCCGATCTGTATGGGCGGCCAACGCATCCAGAAGCAAGGTGGCGCTCATGCTTGGACACGCATGCGTTGCAGGGCGGCTTTGATTTTTCCGACGGCAACAATGGGTTGGGTGTCGTAATAGCTGCCCCAGTGGTCAGCCTGCCCGTTGAGGCGTTCAGGGTTGGCTGCTGCCAGTGCCAGGGGCGGCAAACCCAGCTTGGCAAAAAGACCAATGAGTTCCTGTGTGGCTGTGGAGGCGACCCATTCAAACCCTTCGGCATGCAAATGACTGGCCAGGGCGCGAAAAAGAAAGAGGCTGCTGCCCGGCTTTTGTGCGGCCAGATGCCCCACTTCGACGATGCGATGTCGTCCGATGGGGCAGGGGGCGAGATGCGCCATGGCTTGTTCAATGGGTTCGTCCAGGTAGCGCTCCAGAAACAACGGCGTCTCTTGGGCACTGCGCCAACCCGCTGCCGCCACAATGGCTCCGCGTTGCTCAAGCACCATCAGGTTGGGGGTGAAAGTGGTGACTTGGGCGTTGTAGCGGTCAGAAAATATGCGCTTGATGAAGTCCTGCGCTTCCTGTCTGCGTGGAGAGTCGGGTGGAATGTGGAGGACGCTCACAGTTTGCGTGGGTAGTTGGAAGATGTTGCGTTGGGCTTGGGGCATGGTGCGAGATGTCTATTTGGTTGTTCTGACTTTGATGCCATGCAGTCTAGAAATTCATTCTTAACTTCTTCTTAACTGCTTCTTAAGTCGAGGGTCGGCAAAAGAGGGTGATGGCAGGCCGTATTGGCCGGGTTAAAATCGCCAGTTGACCTATTTCAAGGGGTGGTCATCATGACCACCCCGTTTAGTTTGCGCGGGTGGCGAAATTGGTAGACGCACCAGGTTTAGGTCCTGACGGTAGCAATACTGTGCGGGTTCGAGTCCCGCCCCGCGCACCACTCATTTTTGGAGAAAAACATGGCCGTAGCAGTAGAAACCCTTGAGAAGCTGGAACGCAAGATGACCTTGAGCTTGCCCGTTGATGTCATTCAGTCTGAAGTGACCAACCGGCTCAAAAAGCTGGCGCGAACCGTCAAAATGGACGGTTTTCGCCCGGGCAAGGTGCCCATGAATGTGGTGGCGCAACGCTATGGCTACAGCGTGCAATATGAAGTGATGAATGACAAGGTGGGTGAAGCATTTTTTAATGCCGCCAATGAAGCCAAGCTGCGTGTCGCTGGGCAACCCAAGATCAACGAAAAAGAAGCTTCGCCTGAGGGTGAGCTGGCTTTTGAAGCTGTTTTTGAAGTGTTTCCTGAAGTCAAGATTGGTGATCTGAGCACGGCAGAAGTTGAAAAAATCAACACCGAAGTGTCCGATGCCGCCATCGAAAAGACGATCGACATTTTGCGCAAGCAACGCCGCACCTTCTCCCAGCGCCCGCACGATGTTGCAGCCCAGGACGGTGACCGTTTGACGGTTGATTTTGAGGGCAAGATCGACGGCGAACCCTTTGACGGTGGCAAGGCCGAAGACTTTCAGTTCATTCTGGGCGACGGCCAGATGCTCAAGGAATTTGAAGATGCCGCACGTGGCATGAAAACTGGTGAAAGCAAGACTTTTCCACTGGCTTTTCCAGCTGATTACCATGGCAAGGAAGTGGCTGGTAAAACCGCCGACTTCATGGTTACCGTGAAAAAAATTGAAGCCGCGCATCTGCCGGATGTAAACGAAGCGCTGGCCAAGTCGCTGGGCATTGAGGATGCAACCGTTGAGGGCTTGCGCGCCGACATCAAGAAAAATCTGGAACGTGAAGTCAAGTTTCGTTTGCTTAACCGTAACAAAACCGCGGTGATGGATGCCTTGGTGGCCAAGGCTGAACTCGATTTGCCCAACGCCAGCGTGCAGGCCGAAATGCAGCGCTTGCTGGAGGGTGCACGTGCCGATCTGAAGCAACGCGGCATCAAGGATGCCGACAAAGTGGCTATCCCTGAAGACGTGTTCCGCCCACAAGCTGAGCGCCGTGTGCGTTTGGGGCTGGTGGTGTCCGAACTGGTGCGCGCCAACAACCTGCAAGTGACCCTGGATCAGATCAAAGCCCACATTCAGGAACTGGCCGCCAGTTATGAAAAACCAGCTGAGGTTGAGCGTTGGTATCTGGGTGACAACAACCGCATGGCCGAGGTGGAAGGCATTGTGCTGGAAAACAATGTGACGGATTTTGTGCTCTCCAAAGCCAAGGTGTCTGAAAAATCAGTGACTTTTGATGAGTTGATGGCACAAAACTAAGTGCAACTTACCGTTTTCAGCGGTTGACAATGGGGCTTGAGCCGGACTTGTAGTCCTGCGGTCAAGCCCCATTTGCGTTGAGGCCATGTTTTTTAGCTACAGTAGCGTCACATTTCTGGAGTCAAGATGAAGTTTCAAATGAATGCAATGGACACGCAAGGCTTGGGCATGGTGCCCATGGTGATCGAGCAGTCCGGCCGCGGCGAACGGTCTTACGATATTTATTCACGCCTGCTCAAAGAACGGGTGATTTTTTTGGTGGGCCCGGTCAATGACTATGTGGCCAATCTGGTGGTGGCTCAATTGCTGTTTCTGGAGAGTGAGAATCCTGATAAGGATATTTCCTTTTACATCAACTCACCCGGTGGTTCGGTGAGTGCGGGCATGGCCATTTACGACACCATGAACTTCGTCAAGCCCCAGGTGTCAACCTTGTGCACCGGCATGGCGGCGAGTATGGGTGCTTTTTTGTTGGCAGCAGGTGAAAAAGGCAAGCGCTTTGCGCTGCCCAATTCAAAAATCATGATTCACCAACCCTCAGGCGGAAGCCAGGGGCAGGCCACCGAGATCGAAATTGCCGCGCGTGAAATTTTGAAGACGCGTGAGCAACTCAACAAAATTCTGGCCGAATGCACCGGGCAGCCGCTGGATCGCATTGAGCGCGACACCGAACGCGACTACTACATGTCGGCTGAAGAGTGCCAAGCATATGGTCTGATTGACCAGGTTATTTCTAAAAGGGCGTAGTTCTCATGGCCGAAAAAAAAGGCACCTCAGGCGAGAAAACACTGTATTGCTCGTTTTGCGGCAAGAGTCAGCACGAAGTTAAAAAGCTCATTGCTGGGCCTTCTGTGTTTGTGTGTGATGAATGCATTGATTTGTGCAACGAAATCATTCGTGACGAGTTGCCTGCAACCACCGAAACTTCTGGCAAGAGCGAGTTACCCACGCCTGCAGAAATCAAGGCCAATCTTGACAACTATGTGATCGGACAAGAGCCTGCCAAACGCATTCTGGCGGTGGCGGTCTACAACCATTACAAACGGTTGCGCCACCAGGAAAAGTCCACCAAAGACGATGTGGAATTGTCCAAAAGCAATATCTTGCTGATTGGCCCCACAGGCTCAGGCAAAACGCTGCTGGCGCAAACGCTGGCGCGGATGCTGGACGTGCCTTTTGTCATGGCCGATGCCACCACGCTGACCGAAGCCGGTTATGTGGGTGAAGACGTTGAAAACATCGTATTGAAGCTGCTGCAAAGCTGCAACTACGAGGTGGAGCGGGCGCAGCGTGGCATTGTCTACATTGACGAAATTGACAAAATTTCGCGCAAGTCAGACAACCCCTCCATCACCCGTGATGTGTCTGGTGAGGGCGTACAGCAAGCCTTGCTCAAGTTGATTGAAGGCACCATGGCCAGTGTGCCGCCACAAGGTGGGCGCAAGCACCCCAACCAGGATTTCGTTCAGGTGGACACCACCAACATTTTGTTCATTTGCGGTGGCGCATTTGCAGGGTTGGAGAAGGTCATTGACAACCGCACCGAGTCTTCTGGAATTGGCTTTGGTGCAGCGCTCAAAAGCAAAAAAAATCGCAACCTGACCGAAGTTTTCAAGGAAGTGGAGCCAGAAGACCTGATCAAATTTGGCCTGATTCCTGAATTGGTGGGGCGTATGCCTGTGGTAGCTACTTTGGGGGAACTCAGTGAAGACACGTTGGTGCAAATTCTCACTGAGCCAAAGAACGCCTTGGTCAAGCAGTACAGCAAACTGCTGTCGATGGAAGGGGTAGAGCTTGAGATTCGCCCCAATGCCTTGAAAGCCATTGCCAAAAAAGCCTTGGCACGTAAAACCGGTGCCCGCGGCCTGCGTTCCATTCTTGAGCAATCTTTGATCGACACCATGTTTGACTTGCCTAACACGTCGAACGTCGAGAAGGTTGTTTTGGACGAGTCCACCATTGAAGAGAACAAAGCGCCGCTGCTGGTGTACCGTGACGTTGCCAAAAAGGCTTGATTTACTCGGCCTTTGAAGGTGTTTTGTCCGGTTCAAAGCAGTTGGCGTTCAAGATAATTGATTGCCGCTTGAAAAACGGTAGATTCGCTACATATCCAACAGGTTACTAAAGGACGTTCTATGTCTGGTCAATCCCCACTACCTGCAATCCTTATTGATTTGCCACTGCTGCCTTTGCGCGACGTGGTGGTTTTTCCCCATATGGTAATTCCCTTGTTTGTGGGGCGATCCAAGAGCATCAAGGCGTTGGAGTCCGCCATGGCAGCCGACCGTCGCATCATGCTGGTGGCACAAAAGGCTGCCGCCAAGGATGACCCGGCAGTCACCGACATGTTTAACATGGGCTGTGTGTCTACCATTTTGCAAATGCTCAAACTGCCTGACGGTACCGTCAAGGTGTTGGTGGAAGGACAGCAGCGCGCGACTGTGAGCCACATTGAAGATGGTGAATCGCTCTTCACTGCCACAGTGCTACCTGTCGAAGCGGCTGTTGAACCCGAACCCAAATCGCGTGCAAAAGCCAGTGAAATTGAGGCGCTGCGCAGGGCGGTAATGCAACAGTTTGACCAGTACGTCAAACTTAACAAGAAAATTCCACCCGAAATTCTTACCTCGATTTCCAGCATTGATGACCCTGGCCGTCTGGCCGACACCATCGCTGCGCATTTACCGTTAAAGCTAGAAAACAAGCAAGCGGTGCTTGATTTGTCGGGCGTGCGTGACCGGTTGGAAAATCTGTTTGAACAGATTGAACGCGAAGTCGACATTTTGAATGTGGACAAAAAAATCCGTGGTCGCGTGAAGCGCCAAATGGAAAAAAACCAGCGCGATTTTTACTTGAATGAACAGGTCAAGGCGATTCAAAAAGAATTGGGTGAGGGTGAAGACGGCGCAGACATTGATGAAATAGAGAAAAAAATCAAAGCCGCCAAGATGCCCAAAGAGGCCTTGAAAAAGGCCGAGGGCGAGCTGAAAAAACTCAAGCTTATGTCGCCCATGTCGGCCGAAGCCACCGTAGTGCGCAACTACATTGACGTGTTGACGGGTTTGCCATGGACTGGCAAGACCAAAATCAAGCACAACCTGGTTAATGCGGAAATCGTCCTGAACGAAGACCATTACGGGCTTGACAAGGTCAAAGACCGAATTCTTGAATATCTTGCTGTCCAGCAAAGGGTGGACAAGGTCAAGGCACCCATTTTGTGTCTGGTAGGGCCTCCGGGTGTGGGCAAAACCTCATTGGGTCAATCGATCGCCAAGGCAACCGGACGCAAGTACGTGCGCATGGCCTTGGGGGGCATGCGTGACGAGGCTGAGATCAGAGGCCATCGCCGCACCTACATAGGGGCGATGCCCGGTAAAGTGTTGCAAAGCTTGTCCAAAATAGGCACTCGTAACCCCTTGTTTTTGCTGGACGAAATTGACAAGTTGGGGACTGATTTCAGGGGCGATCCATCCAGCGCGCTGCTGGAAGTGCTTGACCCCGAGCAAAACCACAAGTTTGGTGACCACTATGTTGAGGTTGACTTTGACCTGAGCGATGTGATGTTTGTGGCCACCTCCAACTCAATGAACATTCCCCCGGCCTTGCTCGATCGCATGGAAGTGATTCGCTTGTCGGGTTACACCGAAGACGAGAAAACCAATATTGCCATTAAATACCTGCTGCCCAAGCAACTCAAAAACAATGGGGTTAAAGAATCTGAGTTGTTGGTCACGGAAGAGGCAGTGCGTGACATCGTTCGCTACTACACACGTGAGGCGGGTGTGCGGTCACTTGAGCGCGAAATCTCCAAAATTTGTCGCAAAGTGGTCAAGGGGCTGCAGCTCAAGAAAATGACCGGGCAGGTCAATGTCAATGGTGGCAACCTCAATGATTTTCTGGGAGTGCGCAAGTACGACTATGGCCGAGCCGAGAAAAAGAATCAGGTCGGTCAGGTGGTGGGTCTGGCCTGGACAGAAGTGGGCGGCGATTTGCTCACCATTGAAGCCGCCATGATGTCCGGCAAAGGGGTCATTACCCGCACCGGGTCGTTGGGCGACGTGATGAAAGAGTCGGTGGAGGCGGCACGTACGGTGGTACGCAGCCGCTCTCGCAGGTTGGGCATCAAGGATGAATGCTTTGAGAAAAAAGACATTCATATTCACGTGCCAGACGGTGCCACTCCTAAAGACGGCCCCAGCGCTGGCGCTGCGATGACCACCGCTTTTGTTTCGGCCATGACGGGAATTCCGGTGCGCTGTGACGTGGCCATGACCGGTGAGATCACCCTGCGCGGCGAGGTGACGGCCATTGGTGGGCTTAAAGAAAAACTGCTGGCGGCTTTGCGCGGCAACATCAAGACCGTTTTGATCCCTGAAGACAATGCCAAAGACCTGCAGGACATTCCTGAAAATGTCAAAAATGGTCTAGAAATTGTTCCTGTGCGCTGGATTGACAAGGTGCTTGAAATTGCCCTGGAGCGCATGCCCACGCCATTGCCCGATGAAGCGCCGTTGGCCGTTGCACCAGTGACCGCAACCCTTGCAGCAACGGAGCCGGTCGGCTCGGTGAAGCATTGATTAATTTCATGCTGGTCTAGCATGGCGTAAATAAAAATTACGCTATAATTTAGGGCTTGAAACGCGGGAATAGCTCAGTTGGTAGAGCGATACCTTGCCAAGGTATAGGTCGAGAGTTCGAGTCTCTTTTCCCGCTCCAGTGTTTCTTTTTTGCGCAGACTTTGGTCTGTGTTTTTCGCGGGAATAGCTCAGTTGGTAGAGCGATACCTTGCCAAGGTATAGGTCGAGAGTTCGAGTCTCTTTTCCCGCTCCAGTTTTACAAAAAGGGAAGCTGTGGCTTCCCTTTTTTGTGGCGAGTTTTGGCGCGATAGCAAAGCGGTTATGCAACGGATTGCAAATCCGTCTAGCCCAGTTCGACTCTGGGTCGCGCCTCCAGTTAATGATTCAAATTTTCCAAAAAGCCTCGTAAATTTCATTGACGAGGCTTTTTTGTTTCACAATACATACGTGCCCGAGTGGTGAAATAGGTAGACACATCGGACTTAAAATCCGCCGCTTCGTGAATAACGGGCGTACCGGTTCGATTCCGGTCTCGGGCACCATTTAACGGTTTCACACAGCATCAAACCCACTCAAAACTCGCACGTTCCCCAGCGTAGCGGGTTTTTCTTAGCCTTATCGGGTGTCAAGCGGTATCATGACATACCGACAAATTGACGGTGCTTATGTCGGTATTTGCGAATACCGTCAAACAAGATACCGTCAAAACACCGATTTAGGATCGACTGTGCCAAGCCATGAGATTTTTCAGAACCCAAAAATCAACGACAAATTTAACGATAACTGCAGCCAGCATGACCTATGGACGAATGCGATGAAAGTATCGCCACATTGAGTCGCGTCGTAGCTAAAATACGCGCCACACTGACGCTACACTGCATTTTGAATTAGCTTGTGCCGTTGAACATTTCTAGGCAGATGAGCCACATGAATCCACAAATGCTGTACTGTGTGGATTGACAGTGATAGGACAGATCGCGAGAGGGTGGAGAAGTTAATGATTGCAGCAGAAATTTCTGCCAAAATTTCTGCCAATGCCCAGCATTCAGGAGCACAGCAGAGCACAACTCCAGTGAGATGACAATTTCAACATAGGCAAAACTCTATTAATCGATCAGTTCGAGTCCAATCGCGCCTACCAAGGTTCCCTGAATGATGCCAGATTCAGATTTCAAAAATCTCGGATTTTCCTTTTGTTCATTTGATTTCTCCACGCGCTGAAGGTGCTGATCATGTTGCTTGCAACCCGTGGTGCAAGGGTTTGCGTGATGTGCCCTGACCTGCTTCGATCTCTACAATGTGCTGCAGTGCAAAATGACCGGGCAGCGACCACATCAGGCTCCACTTGAGCCCACAAACTTCACATGAAAACCACCACAGCTCCGCAAGCATCCACGCAACGCATCATCAAGAAGTATCCCAATCGGCGTTTGTATGACACGGCCAGTTCCGCCTATATCACGTTGTCTGAGGTCAAACAGCTGGTAATGGCGCGTGAAGCGTTTGAAGTGCGTGACGCAAAAACCAGCGAAGACATCACCCGCAGCATTTTGTTGCAGATCATTCTGGAAGAAGAGGCCAATGGCTCGCCCATGTTTACTGCGCCTGTGCTGGAAAGCTTGATCCGGTTTTATGGCCATGCCATGCAAGGTTTTCTGGGGGGTTATCTGGAAAAAAATATCCAGTCCCTGATTGACGTGCAAACCCGGTTTGCCGAACAGTCCAAGGGGCTCAGCCCCGAAATGTGGTCGCAATATGCAGCCATGCAACCGCCTGTATTGCAAGCCATGATGGGCGGTAGTGTGGAGCAGTCCAAAGCCATGTTGGCGCAAATGCAGGAGCAGATGCAAAAGCAGGCCGGGCAAATGCTGGGCGCTTTTGGTATCAAGAGCGGTTCCTGAAAAATTTATATCAAGCAACGCATGAGTAACCTTCTTTCTGCCAACGCACCAGTTTCTTCCGCGCCCAAAGTCGGGTTTGTCAGTTTGGGCTGCGCCAAGGCGCTCACCGATTCGGAATTGATCCTGACCCAACTCAGTGCCGAGGGTTATCAAACCGTGAAGACCTTTGCCGGTGCTGATCTGGTCATCGTCAACACCTGCGGGTTTATTGATGATGCCGTCAAAGAGAGTCTGGACACCATTGGCGAGGCGCTGGCTGAAAACGGCAAGGTGATCGTCACCGGCTGTCTGGGAGCCAAAGCGGGTGAGGGGGGCGATAACCTGGTGCGTCAAATGCATCCCAGTGTGCTGGCTGTGACTGGGCCGCAAGCCACCCAAGAAGTGATGGATGCGGTGCATGCCAACCTGCCCAAGCCGCATGACCCCTTTGCTGATTTGGTGCCAAACGCGTTTGGTGTGGCGGGCATCAAGCTGACCCCCCGGCATTACGCCTACATCAAGATCAGCGAAGGCTGTAACCACCGTTGCACGTTTTGCATCATCCCGTCGATGCGTGGCGACTTGGTGTCCCGACCCATTGGGGATGTGCTCAAAGAAGCGCAGGCTCTGTTTGAAGGTGGTGTGAAGGAGTTGCTGGTGATCAGCCAGGACACCTCCGCCTATGGGGTGGATGTGAAATACCGCACTGGCTTCTGGAATGGCAAACCGATCAAAACCCGCTTGTTTGAGTTAGCGCAGGCGCTCGGTGAGATGGCGCAAAGTTATGGTGCCTGGGTGCGTTTGCATTATGTGTACCCCTACCCAAGTGTCGATGACATCCTGCCCTTGATGGCAAGTGGTTTGATCTTGCCGTATCTGGATGTGCCGTTTCAGCACAGTCACCCGGAGGTGCTCAAACGCATGAAACGTCCGGCCAGTGGTGAGAAAAATATGGAGCGCATCCTGCGCTGGCGGCAAGCATGTCCGGATATGGTGGTGCGTAGCACGTTCATTGCCGGTTTCCCTGGCGAGACCGAGGCCGAGTTTGAGCATTTGCTTGACTTTGTCCGCGAGGCGCAAGTCGACCGAGCCGGTTGCTTTGCCTACAGCCCGGTGAAAGGCGCTGCAGCCAATGAACTGGGTGGCATGTTGCCTGAAGTCGTGCGCGAAGAACGCCGCGCACGGTTCATGGCAGTGGCGGAAGAGGTTTCTGCAGCCAAGCTGCAGCGGCGAGTGGGTGCAACCATGCAAGTTCTGGTGGACTCAGCACCGGGTCTGGGACGAAAAGGTGGCTTGGGCAGGTCATACGCCGATGCGCCTGAGATTGACGGCGTGGTGCAGTTATTGCCGCCAGAAAAAATCAGCAAAACATTGCGCGTGGGTGAATTTACCAAAGCGCGGATTGTGGCCGCACAAGGCCATGACCTGGTGGCGCAGCCATTTTGATTCCAATTCCATATCAACCCGACATGTTGTTGCAACGCTATGCCGTACATTTGTACTGGCTGCAGCTTCGCGCTTCATGTTGTATCGATCTGAAGACGGAATGAGGGCTCAAATGAATGTGCAGCAAGGCCGCAATTGGGCAATAAAAAAGCCGCGGCAGGCGCAGCGGCTTTTAATTCAACAACATCCGGTTTCTGTAAACAAAATGAACCGGAATTCATTTATATTGGTGCCCAGGAAGGGACTCGAACCCCCACGAAGTTACTCGCTAGTACCTGAAACTAGTGCGTCTACCAATTCCGCCACCTGGGCATTTCAGGAAAGAAAGGTATTCTATCAAAAATATTAAGCAAACCAGCGCACTGCTGGAAGAAATTGAAGGCATCGTTCAAGGGCATCGTGATGGTCACGGCTTTGTGATTCGCGAAGATGGTGGCGCAGATATTTATCTGCCACCCAACGAAATGCGTGCCGTGTTGCACAAAGACCGGGTCAAGGTGCGTGTAGTCCGCAGCGACCGTAAAGGCCGTCCCGAAGGCCACGTGGTGGAGATCATGGAGCGCAGCAGTCAGACCATCATTGGCCGCTTGTTGTGTGAGAGTGGTATCTGGATCGTGGCTCCTGAGGACAAACGTTATGGTCAGGATGTGATGATTCCAAAAGCGGCCACGGGTGTGGCCAAAGCCGGTCAGGTGGTGGTGGTTGAACTGACCGAGCCCCCCGCGCTATTTGGGCAACCCGTAGGCCGTGTCAAAGAGGTGCTGGGTGAGGTGGATGACCCCGGCATGGAAATTGAAATTGCGGTGCGCAAATACGACGTACCGCATGTCTTTTCTGAAGCCTGTGTGGCCCAGGCCAGGGTCTTGCCGGACAAGGTTCGTCCGCAAGACAAAAAGCAACGAGTCGATCTGACCGATGTGCCCCTGGTGACCATTGACGGTGAAGATGCACGGGACTTTGACGACGCGGTTTACTGTGTGCCGACCAAAATTGGCAAAGGCCGGGCGGCCGTGCCGGGTTGGCGCTTGCTGGTGGCCATTGCCGATGTCAGCAACTATGTAGAGAATGGTTCCGCCATTGATGTCGATGCCTACGAGCGCGCCACCAGCGTGTATTTTCCGCGCCGCGTCATACCGATGTTGCCAGAGAAACTCTCCAATGGACTCTGTTCACTGAACCCGGAAGTCGAGCGCCTGTGCATGGTGTGCGACATGCTGGTGACAGAAGACGGTGAAGTCTGTGCCTACCAGTTTTATCCGGCGGTGATGTGGAGCCATGCACGCTTCACTTACACCGAGGTAGCTGCTATTTTGGCCAATACACGTGGGCCTGAAGCGGCCAAACGCAAAGACCGCATCACGGATTTGATGAATTTGCACGATGTGTACCGTGCCTTGCTCAAATCCCGTGAGCGCCGCGGTGCGGTGGATTTTGAGACGGTTGAAACGCAGATTGTGTGCGACGAGGCGGGCCACATTGAAAAAATTGTGCCGCGTACCCGCAACGACGCGCACAAACTGATTGAAGAGGCCATGTTGGCTGCCAATGTGTGCAGTGCAGATTTCATTGCACAAAGCAAACATGCCGGCTTGTTCCGGGTGCACGAAGGCCCAACACCCGAGAAAAAAGAAATTCTGCGCAATTTCTTAAAAGTAACCGGCGTGGGCTTGAGCATCAGTGACGACCCATCCCCTGCTGAATTCCAGGCCATTGCCAAGGCCACCAAAGACCGCCCGGACGCGCAGCAGATTCAGACCATGTTGCTGCGCTCCATGCAGCAGGCCATTTACACACCGATCAACAGTGGCCACTTTGGTCTGGCATTTGAGGCCTACACCCATTTCACCAGCCCGATCCGCCGCTACCCCGATTTGCTGGTGCACCGCGTCATCAAGGCGATTTTGGCCAAGGGCAAGTACCAGTTGCCGACTTTGCCAACACCGGGTGAAGCGCATGCCAAATTGTCCAAACGGCTAGAGAAAAACATGGCCGCACGCGTGGCCGATCCGGGTCAAAAGCCACGCAAACTCAGTGTCGACATGCAGGCCTGGCAAGCGGCTGGACTGCATTGCAGCGCCAATGAACGTCGTGCGGACGAAGCCAGCCGGGATGTTGAAGCCTGGTTGAAATGCAAGTACATGCGCGAGCATCTGGGTGAAGAATACGCGGGTGTGGTCAGTGCCGTGACCAGCTTCGGCATTTTTGTGACGCTGGATGCCATGTATGTGGAGGGCTTGGTACACATCACCGAATTGGGCGGTGAGTACTTCCGCTTTGACGAGGCGCGCCAGGAACTTCGCGGCGAACGCACCGGTATGCGGTACGCGTTGGGTACCCGCGTGCAAGTGCAGGTAAGTCGGGTGGATTTGGATGGGCGGCGAATTGATTTTCGACTTCTTGCTGAAAATACTGGCCTGTTCAACCAAGCCACTAAAGACCGAGAAGTATTGCGTGAAGGCACAGTGCACAAGCGGGTGGATGACGACATGGGTGGTGCGACAACAAGCCGTCGCAGCCGCAAGCTGTCCGAACCTCTGCCGCGTGCGGGAACGGCTAAGCGCAGCAGCGGTGCTAAATCGGCAGCACCCGCCAAAGCCAAGGACAAGACGCGCAAACCACGTCGTCGCAGCTGATAGCTGAAACTCTCACCAAGGTGAACACCATGACAGCAAAAAATCAAGTGGCTGTGGTCACCGGCGCGGGCTCGGGTATTGGCAAAGCAGCGGCTTTGGCCTTGCTGGCCAGTGGCTGGCAGGTGGTGTTGGCGGGACGACGCTTGCAGGCGTTGCAGGAGGTGATCGCCTTGTCTGAAGCGCCAGCGCGTGCGTTGGCTGTGCCCACCGATGTGACGCAAGAAGCTTCGGTGGTGGCGTTGTTTGCGGCCGTGGTACAAAAATTCGGGCGTGTCGACTTGCTGTTCAACAACGCAGGAACCTGTGCGCCACCGGGTGTACTACTGGAAGATTTGACGCTGGCGCAGTGGCAAGCGGTGGTGGATGTCAATTTGACCGGTATGTTTTTGTGCTTGCGCCAAGCCTTTCGGGTCATGAAGGTGCAAACGCCCATGGGTGGACGCATCATCAACAACGGGTCTATTTCAGCCACCACACCGCGCCCCAACTCGGTAGCCTACACCGCCACCAAACACGCGGTCACGGGGTTGACCAAAACCGCGTCGCTGGATGGCCGCAAGTACAACATCGCCGTGGGGCAGATTGACATTGGCAACGCAGCCACCGATATGACGCAACGCATGCGTGCGGGCATTTTGCAGGCCAATGGCAGTGTGGCTGTCGAACCGGTGATGAATGTGGACATTGTGGGGCAGTCCATTGTCTACATGGCCAGCTTGCCGTTACAGGCGAATGTGATGTTTCACACCGTGATGGCAACACAAATGCCGTTTGCAGGGCGCGGATAAAAAACAGGCTTTACTGTGCCACCCAACCACCGTCCATGTTCCAGGCCACGCCGCGCACGTTGTTGCCTGCTGGTGAGCAGAAAAACACCGCCAGCGCACCCAGTTCTTCGGGCGTGGTGAACTGCAGCGAGGGTTCTTTTTCACCCAGCAACTGCTTCTTGGCTTCGTCGTTGCTGATGCCCAGCCCAGCGGCCTTGGCATCCACCTGTTTTTGCACCAGCGGGGTCAGCACCCAACCGGGGCAGATGGCGTTGCAGGTGACACCGGTGGTGGCGTTTTCCAGCGCGGTCACCTTGGTCAGGCCGATGACCCCATGCTTGGCTGTGACGTAAGCTGACTTTTCAGCCGAGGCCACCAGGCCGTGCACCGAAGCCACGTTGATGATGCGGCCCCAGCCCGCCGCCTGCATGGCGGGCAGGGCGGCGCGGGTGGCGTGAAAAGCGCTGCTCATGTTGATGGCAATGATGGCATCCCACCGATCCACCGGAAAATTCTCGATGCGCGCCACATGCTGGATGCCGGCGTTGTTGACCAAAATGTCGACGCGGCCAAATTGCTCGGCAGCGTAAGCGATCATGGCTTCAATCTCGGCCGGTTTGCTCATGTCAGCCCCGTGGTAGGCCACCTTTACACCCAGCGCAGCCACTTCGGCCTTGGGGCCTTCCACATCACCAAAACCATTCATGACCAGGTTGGCGCCTTGCGCGGCCAGCGCCTTGGCAATGCCAAGACCAATGCCACTGGTGGATCCGGTAACGAGTGCAGTTTTACCTTTGAGCATGATGAAAGTCCTTTTAAAAATGTTGATTCGATTTGCGATGGCAAGAGGCCTGCGACAAACCCGAGACAAGTGTCGCTGCAAGTTTGAATTAGGATGTTGCCATGTTCCTGACGGATGCTCAGGCGCATGCCACCTTCGCATTATCCTGTCTCCTTTTTTGATTGCCAAACAGCCATGCTTGAACCGACGCTTGAATTCATCACCTGTCCCGATGCCCTGGGTAGCCACCGCATGGCCTACTGGCAGTGGGGCAACCCAGCCAGCGGCCATGTAGTGCTGTGTGTGCATGGCCTGACGCGCCAGGGGCGCGACTTTGACACGCTGGCACGCGCCCTGTGCGAACGCACGGGGGGCGATATCCGGGTAATTTGTCCGGACGTGGTGGGCCGGGGGCAAAGCGACTGGCTGCAAGAGCCGCAGGGCTACCAGATTCCCAACTACGCCGCCGACATGCTGCTGCTGCTGGCGCAGATCAACCCCGTCACGCTGGACTGGCTCGGCACCAGCATGGGCGGACTGATTGGCCTGGTGGTGGCCGGATTTCCTGATGCACCGGCGTTTGCCAAGGTGCACCGACTGGTGCTCAACGATGTGGGGCCGGTGATTGAATGGCAGGCGCTGCAGCGCATTGGCCAGTACCTTGGCAAGATACCGGTGTTTGACACCGAACAGCAAGCCGCCGATGCGCTGTGGGCCATTGCCAGCAGCTTTGGCCCGCACACCCCGGCGCAGTGGTTGGACTTGACGCGGCCACAAATCAAGCCCTTGAACGATGGCAGTGGCCGATTCACGCTGCGCTATGACCCGGCGCTGGCCGAGCCTTTCAAGGCCATGACGGCCGAATCTGCCGCGCAGGGTGAAGCACTGTTGTGGCAGGCCTATGACCAGATCAGGGCGCAAACCCTGCTGATTCGCGGTGCTGATTCAGACTTGTTGTCGCGCCAGACCGCGCAGGCCATGACCCAGCGCGGCCCCAAAGCGCGTTTGGTGGAATTTGCCGGAGTGGGACACGCGCCTACTTTTGTGGCACCGGATCAGGTGCAGGTGGTGCTGGATTTTTTGCTGGCCCTCTGACTAAAGCCATTCCCTTTCCAAATCATCCGTGTCTAGGAGGCTGTCGAACTTTCGGCATCGAAGCGTTCTCGAAGAGCGGCGTAGCCAAATTCGACCCCAGCGAGGGCAGTTTTTGCCGGATTTGCTGGCTCATAGCCGTAGCTATGGGCCAAAAAGACGGTAAAAAATGAACC